>Ga0256404_1005068_pt1 | contig 23896 bp, 24 predicted proteins | sample RumenRJG_01DNA_FD_185990 | JGI IMG/M metagenome (GOLD analysis project Ga0256404, IMG submission 185990) | Bovine rumen microbial communities from Lethbridge, Alberta, Canada - RJG_01 | ecosystem: Host-associated > Mammals > Digestive system > Stomach > Rumen | place: Canada: Alberta | collected... | reverse complement strand
CATTCAGGCGGATGAACAAGATCTGCAGGAACTGGAAGAGGATGTGAAGTCGTTACAGGAAAAGAAAGAGTGACCATTTTCGCCCTATCGTATTTGAAGTATACCATTCTGCAAACTTATCTAAGGGGAAAGGTGTTTGCAAACAGTTCCGGTTTTATAGTAGAATTTATCTGCATATGAAGATGTTTTGGCAGAGATTGCGGAAAAACAGTAATGGAACTATAAAAAATGATTATTGCCACTATCATCGGTGTGAGGCCTCAGTTTGTGAAAGCTGCGGTTTTGTCACCCATACTACGAAAAGAGCATAAGGAAATTCTCATTCATACCGGGCAGCATTATGATGATAACATGTCTGCTGTGTTTTTTCGTGAGCTGGGATTGCCGGAGCCGGATTACAAACTGAAGGCCTACGGCGATGGAAACAACACGTTTGAGGACAAGGTTGAACACATGACCGGTAATCTCGTATCGGTTTTGCAAAAGGAGCAGGTTGATACTGTTTTGTTATACGGAGATACCAATTCTACCCTGGCCGGTGCGTTAGCAGCAGATAAATTAAAGATACCGGCCGTCCATGTGGAAGCCGGGGAGCGGAATGGGCTGATCCATAATCCGGAAGAGCGGATCCGGAAGAGGGTGGATCAGATTTCGTCATTATTATTGTGTTCTACAAAACAGGCAATAAATAATTTGCGGGCAGAGGGGCTTGGAGACAGGGCTCGATATATGGGAAACCTGATGGAGGTTTCTTTTTTAAAAAATGTTGGCAAACCGTGGCATTCGAATTTGCTAAGCCTGACTGAACCATCGGGAAAGGGGATTTCCATTCCGCACAACTTTTATTTGCTGACTTGTCATCGCCAGGAGAATGCAAACGATACGAATTTAACAGAGATTTTACTGGCAATGGAGAAAGCAGATTACCCTGTTATATATCCTGTTCACCCAAGGAATAAGGATCGAGTGCTAAAGATTTATGATGAAAATAAACTGAAGAATATTATACTGACGGAACCGGCAGGCTATTTTGATTCGATCCATTTGATTAAACATGCGGAAGTGGTGGTTACCGATTCCGGTGGTATGCTGCAGGAAGCCCATTTTGCGCAAACACCCTATGTTTTTGTGATGGATATAGACAGGGTACCGGAAAATACGCGGTTTGATGTGAGCAGGTTAGCGAAACCGGAACGTAAGATGATTTTGGATAAACTGAAACAGAAGCAGGTGTTTTCTGGTCAAAATGGTTTGTCTGCTGTTGGCCGCGGGCAGGTGTTGGATTGGTTTGAACGTAATGTGTTGCGTATTATGAGGGAGTTTGAACAAAAGAGTTGTGAGTAAGGGTGAAAACCCAGCTGACACCTGACGGCGTAGCCGGGTTTTCTTAGAGAGTATGAAAAAAGTCTGTAAAAATCTCAAAAGAAAGTTTTCTATGATAAAATAAGTTTTTCAAAATCGCTCACGTTAACTTGATAAGTTGCACAGATAAATTAAGAGAGTTTTTTATTTTTCGCTTTACTTTTTGCGGAGTGTATGGTAAAATAAATATAAACAAATGTTCTATTATTAAAATGCTTTGAGGTTTATGTTTTTTTGTTATTGTTACATGGAGGCAATATTTATGGCTATGGCAATGGAAGTCGCCAGGGCTGATATTTCTGAATTTGATAAAACAGTATCGATGCTGGAAAACATGTCGGATGAAGAACTACAGGCTTTGCGCAAGGTGGCTATGGTTATTACGAAAAGAAATGCCGATGACAGACCCATTCGTAAACTGACAGAAGAAGAATTTTTCCGTAAGGTGGATGAAGGTCTTGCTGATGTTGAGGCAGGGAGATTTATGATTTCCGAATCGGCGGAATCTGAACTTGCTGCTGAATTTGAACTGGCTAACAAATGAAGAAATATCGGATTTCATCATCGGCTGAATTGTGCCATATTTAATGGTATAAAGCAACCGATATTTTTGTGTGGTGCAACATGTCATCTTAACTACTGCAAATAGAATAGATTGGAACTTGCCACCGGGTTGATGTCCGGTGTTTTTTTTTGCCCATTTTTGCCAATTTGCTTAACGGGTGATTACGTTGCGCTTACAGTTTTTCAAAAAAATAAAAATTTTCCCGTTCGCCATCTCGGATTTGGGTACCCCTTCCGGAATATATAAGTGGGACCAAAAATTGAGTCCTGCAAGTATGGGAGGATTAAACATGACGAACAAACTGTTGAAAGAACTGATGGATCTGCCGTTGACGGATTTTGGCAACGCCCTGCGGTTACAGGCGATTTTCGGAAAACGGTGGGTGTATTTGCCCCGGTTCAAGAGCTGGATGTAACGGGACCAGTACAGCTGGAAGGGGAAACGCACCCGGGACATCTGTTATGCCGTTACGGCAGCCTTCCGGCATCTGGCTCAGGATATTGACCGGTTGCCCATGCCGGAAGCGGAGTGGGAACGGGAAGAAAGAACGGATACCATTTTCTGGCTGATGCTTTCCCAGCGGCCTACCCATGTAAAGAATGCGGTGAAACTGTACCGTGACATGCAGCTGGCGGAGGAAGCGGTGAGGGAAGAGGTGCTGAGGGGGAATTAAAGTGAAATGGTTAGTGAACCGTGAAATACGAACTCGCAAAGCCTGACTGAACCATCAGGAAACCAAACTGGTTTGTTTGCTGTTGGCGGCGGGCAGGTGTTGGGTTGGTTTGAACGTAATGTTTTGAGTATCATAAGGGAGTTTGAAAAAAAGAGAAAGGGTATGTAAATAGTCCTGCGGTTGACCCTCTTACGACATTGTGGTCGAACCTATAACCAGTCTATGGTCAGCCTATAAATTATCCTGTGGTTGGGCTATAATATATTGTGGTTTGGCTATCAATAATCCTGTGGTTTCAGAGGTAAAAAGCGAAATATCGCTTTTTACCTCTTTTCCTTTTGTTCCCTAAAACTTGCATACCAGCTGGATGTGTTAGTATTTGTTTTTTGGGGGGAATATGATAAAATATCTGATAATCAAGCAATAAAAAAACTTGTAAATAAAAAACTTTGAAAAGGTTTAAGGTTTTTTGTCACATGAGAAATGATTCAAAGACGGTATGTATTCTCAAACGGGAATACATGGCGTTGAAGACCGGACGGAATGATCATTTTTGGTTTATGTATGGACATACGAAACTTTATAAAACTATTAATTCTACATATTCCGTTTTAACAGGCTATTATAAAGTACAATTAAAGGGAGGTCAATCGTGGAAGAAGCAAGATCTCAAATACGGTCGCTTTTAACGTTAGAGTATTTAACCACTGAAAATGAGAATAAAATATTTGACCGAAAATCTGCAAAGGTTAAAGTGTCGGATATTGCTCCGCTTATATCAGCATTTGCCAATGCGGAGGGTGGAACTATTGCAATAGGCGTGGGAATTATATAAAAGTTAGCATGTATGATGACCGTTTAGAGATTGAGAGTCCGGGGCGCCTTCCGAATATTGTTACTCTTGAAAACATTAAAGATACCCGTTTTGCAAGAAATCCTCGTATTTCTCGTGTTTTGACAGAGTTTGGCTGGGTCAGGGAGTTGAACGAAGGCGTGAAACGTATATATTCAGATATGGCAGAATTCTTTTTGGATGAACCAATATACAGTGAACCGGAACAGGGTGTAAGGTTGATATTGAAAAATAACATTGTCACGCGTAGTTTGCGACAAACAACGCGTGCTGTTGAAAATGTTGGCGAGGAACAATGGAATGATTTGGACGATTTGGAACATTTAATTCTTACGATGATGACCAGCAGAGGTGCTGTTAAGCGTAGTGATATAGAGCAGTATACAGGTAAATCGGGAAGAACAGTCAACGTAAGACTAAAGCATTTATTGGAACTGAATATTATTATAGCGAACGGTAATAAGTATGATCCCAAGAGAACCTATGCATTAAAGCCTGATAGGTAACCTCGTAATCTTGATGCGAGGTTCGTGCGAGGTTCATGCGAGGTTCATGCGAGGTTAAAAAGTAAATTCTAAATATATATAACTGACCTCGCAATCTTGATGCGAGGTTTATGCGAGGTTATTACGAGGTTCATTCTCATGTTGCTAAAGTAATGTTGAAAGAAGTATTCGTGGATAGGTTGCCTGAAAGAGATAATTAAGCAGAGCATACTATGTATAAACATCATCTTCAAATTTGGGAAACGGAATATCTGGTTGTTGGCGCGGGTGCGGCCGGGTGCGCCTTTGGCTTTCTGATGGAACGGGCCGGGGCCGATGTGCTTTTGCTGGAGATGAAGAACTCACAGCAAAGGGTAAAGCTTTGCGCCGGTATATTGGAAAAACGGACCGAAGCAGCGTTTTATGACATCTTCGAACAAACGGTGGATGAAGCGGGTCTGGATCCCATGCGGATAGAGGCTATGTGCGTATGGGACGAAAGGAATGAGCTTCGCAGAGCCATGCCGGGCTTTGGAACGGGAACCGATGTATCGGGAGAAGCGGGGACGCTGGAGCAAAAGTGCCTGGGTGCTGCGCTGCGCAGTTACCTGCGGACCGGGGGCAAAGCGTTGGCGAAGAAGATGATTATGGAAGCCATGGGGGTTGATGTTGCAGGTGGCTTTAGCTTCCGGGCACTGCCCCGCAAGCGGTTTGATGATTATATCCGTGACCGTTTTCTGGCAGAAGGCGGACGGATATTGTATCATACAAAGGTGCTTTCCGTGAATGATGAGGCGGGGCTGGCGGAGTGTATTGATCTTCAGACAAAAGAAGTGTTTACATTGCGCTACCGATATCTGATTTGTGCAGACGGAGCTGTGTCTAATGTGCGGCGTCTGCTGACCGGACGGCAGCCACGGGTCTATCTGGCACTGGAAGCCGGTGTCCCGCTGATCCGAAGGGAGGCTGTCGGTCGTTTAACGAAGGGTTCCCAGGGATACTGCTGGTATATTCCCCGGGGGGAAGATGCCACTGTGGGGTGCGGTTACCATAATTTGGGTGCTGATGCGATGGAAACATCTTATAATCGCCTTACTGAATTCTGTGCGGATCTGGGCATAACGCCGCCGCCCCGGTTTTCAGGGGCCTTTATTCCGGAAGGGGACGATATTCTACTGCAGATTGGGAAGCGCACGTATTTGCTGGGGGACGCCGCCGGGCTGAACGATGCGTTTACCGGAGGCGGGATCCACTATGCGCTTTTATCAGCTCGGGCGTTAGCTGCTTCGCTGGCTGGAGCCGGAAACCGCTGTGAGTCTTCGTCTGCACCTGCTTTGACGTCTTCGCCTGTACCCGTTTTGGCGCCTTCGTTCGTGGGGCCTGTTTCATACGAAGAGTTGATGCAGCCTCATGTTCGTTATGTGAAGAAGTCTTCCGCGAATCTGAAACAGTATTATGCCGTTGCCTGCTCAGTTATAGCGGGGCTTGGAAAACGACGCGGGTGAGTGGCAATCTTCTTTTTACCTTTGAAACCGCAGGATTATTGATAGCCAAACCACAATATACTATAGCCTTACCACAGGATAATTTATTGGCTGACCACAGACTGGGGCACGGGAATGTGATGATGCCGGAGATGGCACTGGGATTGGTTAGGGGTGTATGAATAAAGGTCGTTCTTAATATGCTGATTATTTTGAAATTACTCTATGCCTGGCTGTTACCGCCGGGAATCTTTCTGCTGGCAATAGCAGCCATGTATGGGTATTACCGTAAAGCAAGATATGCGAAGGGGCTGCTGTTGCTTTTTGCGCTGATTTACCTTTTGAGTATTAATGCGGTAAGCGACAAGGTAATCCAACCGCTGGAAGATTGGTACGCCCAGCCGTCTGTCAGCGAGTTGACGGACGCCCAGGCTATCGTGGTTCTTGCCGGCGGTAGTTATAACGGCGTGCCGGATTTTGATGGCGTCGGGCAGAACAGTGAAAGTTCCACGGTTCGTTTGGTCGCCGGGTTGCGGTTGCACAGGGTGCTGCATTTGCCTGTCGTGTTATCCGGTGGTCGCCTGTCGGATGATGTGGCTACGGAAGCAAGTCTGGAATATCGTTTTTTAAAGGCCTGCGGGGTAGAGGAACGATATCTGATCAAGGAAGACCGGAGCCGGAATACGGCGGAGAATGCGAAATTTACCAGGGAGATTTGCGAGCAGAAGCAGTATGGCAAGGTGATTTTAGTGACATCTGCGTTTCACATGCCCAGGTCAGTGGCCTTTTTCAATCGGGAAGGGTTGGATGTGATTCCGTATCCTACTGATTATAAGACGAGCAGGCATTTGCCGTTGGATGCGTTTTCGTTTACCCCGTCTGCGGATGCGCTGTACCATACGTCCCTGGCAATGAAGGAGTATTTGGGGCTGCTGGCGGCAAAGCTTGGGTGGCAGTGAGAGAGAATAAAGAATGCGTAAAAAATATGTACCGCTGCTGTTTCTTGCAGTGTATCTGTTGTTTATATTCTATATAACTTTGTATTCTCGCAGCTTCAGTTTGATCCGCACCTGCAGACTGGAGCTGTTTTGGTCTTATTTTCAATGGGCAAAGGGAAGTGCTGGTACTGGGAAGCAGATTTTATTGAACATCGCTTTGTTTGTACCCTTAGGCTATTTTCTTTTGGGTGTATTGAGAACATGGAATATTAAACGGGCAGGGCTTTGGGCAGTATTAATCAGTTTTGGTATTTCGGCATCCATTGAAACGATTCAATATGTTGACGGACTCGGTCTGGGCGAAACGGATGATGTGTTCAATAATGTTCTGGGTGCGGTGTTGGGTGTAGGCATTTATAAGCTGTGCGAATCTGTTTTAGATGCCGGAAACCGTGAATGGTATAAAACGTGGATTGCGGCTGCTTTTCTGGTATTAGGGGTCATAGGATGCAACATGGTGAACCCAGTTCCCTTGCGTACTGTTCAGGTATTGAGTCAGTTAGATTTTGCGATTGACAACCTTTCCTTGCAGGGCAACAGGCTGATGCTGCAGGGGATTTGCCGTGCCTATGGCAAGGAGACACCGGCTTATCAGATATTACTGAGAGGAGTATCAAGCGGCCGGATATATAAAGCGGACACCGTATCTGACGGGGACAGGTTTCAGGCCATGGTGCATGCTGTTCCCGATGAAAAGGCAGAAGTGCTTGTAAAGTTTAAGATATACAGTCCCTGGCAAACCTCCGTATACATAAACAAAGACCGGCTGGAATATGTAAGAGGTAACGTAAAAGAGCCGGAAACCGTGGGTACGGATCTGGAATGGCTCGTACGCGCCGGTATTTTGAAAGTGTATGAACCCTTGTATGATGCGTATGTATATCAGTTTGACAACAAACTGTACTGGCTGATTGGAACCCCGTTGGACAAAAAGGTGACGGTGCTTTGCTATGTTTATACAAACGAACCTGATAAGCTGCCGGAGAAAATGAAAAAGCATAAGTTGGAGATTCTGAATTTCCGTGCCGGTGATAAAAATGAGATTACCGGTACAATACGCTGCGGCAAGTATCGTTTGTTCGAGAGGGCAATACCGAAAGACTATAACATAACGGCGGTGCGTACCGGTTTTTATGCCAACAAAAAGGTTACGTGGGAACGGTATTTCAGGGTGAGGTAAAGAATATTCGTTAGAAATTTCTTTAATGTTTGTCGTTGTCTATGATGGAACAGTTAGCGTAAGGGTTTAGTAAAAATGAAAGTTGAAACGTTCGTTTCCGGTTTCTTAGACACAAATACATATCTTTTGGAAGAGGACAGGCATTTGCTTATTATTGACCTGTCTGATCATTCCGCTGTATTGAAAAAGTGCAGAAATGCTGTGACCATTACGGTACTGTTGACTCATGAGCACTTTGATCATATCATTGGGCTGAACCGGATAAGGGATTGTTGTGCTTCGTCTTGTGTTGTAATAGCCGCTGCAACCTGTTCGGAGCGGATGCAGGACACAAAGGCCAATCTGTCTGCCTATGCGGATGTGCTGGCGGAGTTGGGCGGCAAGCAGATTCCGAAGAACTGGTCACCGTTTAGCTGCAAAGCGACGGATATTACATTTGAGAATCAGTATGCTTTCCGCTGGATGGGGCATGGGGTGGAGTTGTTTTCGACTCCCGGCCATTCTGCCGGAAGCTGCTGCATTGTGGTGGATGATCTGCTTTTTGTTGGTGACACCATTCTGGAGAATAACCTGATGGTCAAGTTCCCTGGCAGCAGTAAGAAGCTTTATCGGGAAGTAACGGTGCCGTTGTTGGAGGAGTGGCTGCGGGGGAATCGGATTTCCAGTGTGTATCCCGGGCACGGGGATGCGATGTCGCCGGAGATGGCGGTGGGGTTGGTTAGGGGTGTGTGAGGGAAAAGGGGAAGCCCGGCTGATGCCGGGCTGTTGTAATATAGGGCAGACGTTGGGGTAAGCTTGGGGCGGGCGTAAATTCTTCATTTTCTTCTTTACTTTTTAGGGAGTGTGTGGTAGAACAAATACGAACAAAAGTTCTAATAATAAAGTTGGCAACTAATCTGAAACTTGGAGGATATAGAGCAAGAGCTGAAAGATATTGATTATTATCTTCAAGTTATCTTGACAGACTCCTTGCTTGACGATAAAATAGTATCAGTTGATACCTTTGATAGTTTTGGGGGTATGATCTTTGGCTGACGTATGTACAAGAATTGAAGGAAGGTTTGAAGTAGAGTCGTATCTGCAAAATCTGAACTATGCATTAGAACAAGGTGCAAAATTAACATTTCAAGCTGATCGCATAGTCGATCAAAATAGGGGGTTGAAATATACAAACCGTTTCACTGTTGCGGATTTATTTCCGGATGAAGATATTAACATTGCCTTAAAAAGGGAATTGCAAAAGCTGACGGTAGAGGATTATATACAGACGGTTAAAGATTTACGTTTTCCTAACAAAAGCGAGATGCGTGAATTTGGTAGGGCTTATAATGGTAAAGGAGATGTATATATCAAAATTCGTGTAGATTTACTTTCTGAATATGGGAATCACACGGTCTTTGTGATGTCTTTTCATTATGCTGAGATTCCGTTTACTCCCGATATGTTTCCCTATAGAAAGGAGGCGTAAACTTATGAACATGGAAATAGAACTGTGCCCTTGTTGCATGGAAAAACACGATACGCAAATTATCACAGTCAAAGAAAATAATATTTTTAAGGGTGTAGCCGTTGAGTATAATGCTGAATATTTCTATTGCGAAAAGGCAGATGAAGCCTATGCAGACGAACGGCAAATTTCATCAAATGATATTGCTATGAAGAATGCATACCGAAAAAAAGTAGGATTTCTTACATCTTATCAAATTGCGGGTATACGGGCCAAATATGGAATAAGTCAGAGTGATTTATGCCTTTTGTTAGGGTGGGGAGACAAAACGATCACACGTTATGAGAGTCATCAAGTTCAGGATATAGCACATGATACGATTCTTCGGAAGTTGGATTTGGATCCCGAATGGTTTCTAAAACTGCTACAGGCAGTTAAAAATTCACTTTCTTCTGCCTCTTATAAAAAGTATTTAGAAAAGGGAACCGAACTATTTGAACAGAACCATGACCTATATTTGAAAAGTGCAATTATGGCGAAATATGCTAAATTTTTGCAGCATCCTGAAGTCACGGGCAATAAGGTCATTTCACTTAAAGTGGTCATTGATATGGTTCGCTATTATGCTAATTCATTAGACGTGACAAACCTTTTTCTTGTTAAACTTATGAAGATGCTTTGGTATGCCGATGCTCTTTCTTACAAACAACGCGGGCATGCCATTTCGGGTCTGGTTTATTGTGCCTTACCGATGGGCGCTGTCCCAATAGCTTATAAATCGATTATTGATTTAAATGCTATTTCGTATGAAGAAATTGATATAAACGATAGTATAGGATACAGATTCCTTCCTACTGCAGACAAGGAATATCCACACCTTTCATTAGAAGATAGGTTTGTTCTCGATAAAGTTATTCAACGATTTGGCAAGGTTTCAAAAAACGAAATTGTCGAGACCATGCATAAAGAAGACGCTTATATAAAAACCTTACCAAATGACATTATCCAATTTAAATATACATTAACTCTTAGCTTACAATAAAACTGCAGACAAAATAAAAAGTGCGGCGGGAAAGGCATAAGCAAAACATCGGGGACGTTTGCGTAATTCATTTGAGCGTTGTGGACGAAGCTGAGAAAACATTGAGAGCGTTTGCTTTATTCCATGAGGTGAAATGAGCCGCCCGTGGCTTCAACTGTTTGAGGGCGTAGCCCGAGTTTTGAAGCCACAGGCGAATGAGTCCATGGAATAGCAAACGTGAACAGTTTTCGAAGCTTTGCCCGCAACGCGACTTCGAGTTTTGAAACTACAGGCGAATTCCAATATAATCTCTTTTATTATTTCCCAATTTGGTATAAAATATATATAGTAAGTTTTTAGCCTGAGAATTGCATAAACACTGATAAGGAAGGTATATACAATGAAACATGATTTCTTAAACGACCCCCGTTTTGCCGGCATCAAACCCTTTGAAAAGAAGGTCTGGCTCTCTTCACCCACCATGCACGGGGAATAGCAGAAGTGGGTGGACGATGCCATCACGACCAACTGGGTTTCCACCGTGGGCGCCAACATCAATGAGGTGGAACGCATCTCTGCGGAAAAGATTGGCCGTAAGTATGCGGTGGCTCTGTCTGCCGGTACGGCGGCGCTGCATCTGGCCATCAAACTGTGCGGCGAGAAGCTGTACGGCCAGCCGAAGGTAGGGCATGGTGCGCTGGAAGGCCACAAGGTGTTCTGCTCCGATATGACATTTGACGCGACGGTGAACCCGGTGGCCTACGAAGGCGGCGAGGCAGTGTTCATCGACACCGAGTACGATACCTGGAACATGGATCCCGTGGCGTTGGAAAAGGCTTTTGAAATCTATCCGGATGTGAAGCTGATCGTGGTGGCCCACTTATACGGCACTCCGGGCAAGATCGATGAGATTCAGGCCATTGCGGATAAGCACGGTGCGCTGATCGTAGAAGATGCGGCGGAATCCCTGGGCGCTACGTACAAGGGTGTGCAGACCGGCATGTTCGGAACGGAGAGTGTCATCTCCTATAATGGTAACAAGATTATTACCGGTTCTTCCGGTGGCATGATGCTGACGGACAGCGAGGAGGATGCCAACAAGATTCGCAAATGGAGCACCCAGAGCCGGGAGGATGCGGCCTGGTATCAGCACGAGGAGCTGGGCTTCAACTATCGCATGAGCAATATTATCGCCGGTGTGGTGCGGGGCCAGTGGCCGTATCTGGAAGAGCACATTGCCCAGAAGAAGGCGATTTACGAGCGCTATAAGGAAGGGCTGAAGGGCCTGCCGGTGCAGGTGAATCCTTTTGATGCAGAAAACAGTGTGCCCAATTACTGGCTCAGCTGTCTGATCATTGATGAGGACGCTATGTGCCAGACGGTGCGGGGCGAGAAGGACGCGGTGTATGTAAGTGAGCCGGGCAAGAGCTGCCCCACGGAGATTCTGGACGCCATTGCAGCTTTCAACGCGGAAGGACGTCCCATCTGGAAGCCTATGCACATGCAGCCGATTTATCGCATGAACCCCTTTGTGACTCGCAACGGCAGCGGCCGGGCCCGGAGCAATGCGTACATTAAGGAGACCGGCGCTGTGGATGTGGGCGCGGATATTTTCCGCCGGGGCCTGTGCCTGCCCAGCGATAACAAGATGACGCCAGAACAGCAGGATGTGGTGATTGAGATTATTAAACGGTGTTTTGGGTGAGAGAAAGAGACGAATGAATCAGCGTTTCCATAAGCTATTAGCGGAATAAAATAGATTGGATGGAATTGAATAGTACTGCGTGAGAGAGTGAGATAGTAAAAGCCCGGTTGATGCCGGGCTTTTGTGGTATGGGTATTGATAAGAAAGATAATATAACTATGAAAGGTGCACGAAAGATATGGCACGTAAAAAATATTATCCCATTTTCTTGCTGCTGCTTTACCTGCTGTTTATTTTTTATATAACCCTGTATTCCCGCAGTTTCAGTTTAACACAGTCCTGCAATCCGGATTTTTTTTGGTCGTATGCAGCTTGGGCGCAGGGGAAACCGGGACATGGCCGGGAAATTTTGCTGAACATTGCCTTGTTTGTGCCATTAGGGTTTTTTCTGGCTACTGTGTTGGATAGTAGTGCCGTAAAACGATTCGGGCTCCTGGCGGCAGGGCTCAGTTTTGTTGTTTCTGTCGCTATTGAAGCGGTTCAGTATGTGGATGGCCTCGGGTTAGCGGAATGGGACGATGTGTTCAATAATGTGCTGGGGGCTTGTCTTGGGATTGGCGTATATAAGTTGCTCGTGCGTTGTTGCCGAAAGGAAAGCCTGCCCTGGTGGAAGCTGGGGCTGTCAGTGCTGTTTCTGCTGGCCGGGGTAGTGGGGTGCCGCATGGTGCATATGGCGCCGCCGCTGGCACTGTCTACTCTGTTTCGGCAGTTTTCGTTTGCCGTTACCCGTGTGGATCGCAACGGAAATGACCTTTGGCTGCAGGGCACTTGCCGTGCGTATTTTCGGGATACACCGGCATACCGGATTGTCCTGAAGAGCGAGACGACAGGGAAGGAACGGCAGGCCGTTACGGAGCGTGACGGGGAAAATTTCCGTGCGGCCGTATCGGCGTCCCCGGATGAAAAGTGGGAGGTGCTGGTACAATTCAAGTATTATGCGCCGGTGAAAACGGCGACCTATATCCATAAAGACCGGGTGGAATATGTCAGCGGGGAAGTACCCGGGCCGGATATCCGGGATACGGATCTGGCCCTGCTCGTGAACAATGGTGTACTGAAGGCATGGGAACCTAAGTACGATGTGTATGTTTACCAGTTAAATGACCGGCTGTACTGGCTCGTCGGTTCCCCGCTGGACCGTAAGACGGAAATGGTGTTCCATCTCTATACGGATGAACCTGGCCGGCTGCCGGAACCGAGAAAGAAATACAGGTTTGACAACCGTGGCTTCCGGGCAGGGGACAAAAATGAACTTACCCGGACCATGCGCAGTGGCAAATACAGGGTGTTTGTTTGTGAAATACCGGCAGCGTATCACATTACGGCGGTATCGGTCGGGTTTTATACGGATAAGAAGATGCAGTGGTCGAGACAGTTCCGGGTGGAATGAGTGGGGGAGGGAGTGTACAATTGATATTTTTTTGAGCTAAATGGGATTTTAGGAGTGTGTCAGGAGTTTCTCTTTTTCCTCTTTTTTATCATTGCTGTTTTAGGAAATACGGTTTCAATTTCGCTTGAGGTTATATGTAATTGGAAAATCAATCAGGCAATCATTTTTCAAGAAGCCGCAACGTTGGCAGGAACATGATCTTCGGTTATATTAACCGTTGTTTTTTCTTGTTGCTGCCTTTTATTGTGCGCACGGTTGTGATTTACCGCTTTGGGGCACTGTATTTGGGGATGAATAGCTTATTATCCTCCATATTTCAGATGCTAAACCTGGCGGAATTGGGCTTTGGCGCTGCGGTAGTATATAGTTTATATCGCCCTGTGGCGGAAAGGGATACGGATACGGTGTGTGCGTATTTAGGCACGTACCGGCAAATATACCGTGTCATCGGCCTTGTGATTTTGATAGCAGGTATGGCGGTGATGCCATTTTTCCCCAATTTGGTGCGTGGGCAAACCGTGCCTGTAGGTATGGACATTTATAGCTGGTATCTCATCTTTTGGGCGGACACGGTGATCAGCTATCTGTTGTATGGCTATAAGACGGCGATTCCTTCGGCTTTGCAGCGCAATGATTTGCTGAGCAGGGTTGATACGGTAGTTTTGATTGGTAAATCCACAGTTCAGATTATCTTTTTGCTGCTGACAGATAATTTTTATTTCTATCTGCTGACATCTCTGTGTTTTACAGTGCTTCGCAATTTTCTGGTTTCCCGTCTGGTAGAGAGATATTATCCCCAGTATGTTTGCCGGGGGCAGATTGATGCGGTTCAGTTTGGAGAGTTGAAACGACTGGTAGGAGGACTGGCACTCAGCAAATTTCGCGGCGCCAGCCGTCATATGATCGATAGCCTTTGCATTACTGTGTTTGTGGGCCTTGCCATGACAGCGGTTTATAGTAATTATTTCCTTATTCTCACCTCCGTCACTTCAATGTTTGGGATTATCGGTGCTTCGATGGTGGCTTCTGTAGGCAACAGCATTGTGACCGAGAATGTGGAAAAAAACTATCGGGATATGTGCCGGTTTAATTTTATGTATATGCTGCTGGCAGGTTGGGCGGTAATATGCATGCTGTGTCTGTACCAGCCTTTTGTGCATCTGTGGGTGGGGCCGAATCTGGTGTTAGGCATGCCGGAGGTGGTGGCGCTTTGCCTGTATTTCTATGTGCTGAAAATGGGAGATTTGCGTTGGATTTATTTTGAAGGCGCGGGCCTTTGGTGGAAAGCAAGATATATTGTGATCGCGGAGATCATTGCCAACATCGTGCTGAACCTGCTGCTGGCGAAATACTGGGGTGTGCTTGGGATTATAGTGGCTACGTTGATTTCGCTGTTCTTCATCAATTTTATCGGCGAAGCGTGGATACTGTTTAAAGAGTATTTTAAGAACGGTCGCCTGAGCACATTTTTTGCGGACCAGGCACTGTATTTTGGGGTGACGGTTGTACTGGCGGTAGCGTGTTTGCAGGCGTGTGACGGGGTTGGATTGCCATGCATAGAAGCCGGACATGATGCTTTACAGGCAGCAACGGGTGCTGCAAAGGTTGCCGGAGTAAATGCGGTAAATGGGGCATCAGCCTCTGCCACAGGCGGGGTGGCAACTGGAGGTGCAACTGGCATTGTGAACGGAGTGGCAAATCCCGGTCAGAGTAAGTTGTTTGCTTTGGCAGGCCTGGCTGCAAGATTACTGCTTTGCACGTTGATTGTGGTAGCTGGGTATTATTTGTCGTATCGTTGGACAGAACGGTATAGAGAAGCGAAGGAATGGTTGTGGAGCAGGTTTAAGGCGGTTAAAAGGTAAGAATTATAGTTTCCCGGAAACTATGTCTGAATAAATGTATGAGGTTTAGGACATATAAAAAAATGATGAAGGAACACTGTTCTGCAATAAACCAATAAAAGAGTTTTATGATATCAATTACTCTGAAGTTTTGAATGCCATAGAGTTTCAGAAACCGGATGCTGAGTTTTCTACAGATCATGGTGTCAAAGGCGAAGAATATGATAGTATCCTTTTTGTGATGGGAAGAGGCTGGAATAATTATAAGTTCGACGAAGTATTATATCGAAATCTCAGTTTCTTTCTTTGTTGACATATTGTCAACACATTGCTATAATATTGACGATATGACAACATGTTAACTTTTTTTGGATAATGATGAAGAGAAGATTTTTATTAAGGTGGCATGATGATTCAAGACCGAAATGAGTTGCATACTCGAATTAAAGATTTAAGGATTAAAAAAGGGTACACGCAGCAACAGATAGCTGACCTTTTACAAGTTGATAAATCTGCGTATGCCCATTATGAGGCTGGTCGTAGAACGCCGAATGCTGAAAAATTGAAAGTACTGGCGGAGTTCTATGGCTTGTACGATGAATTGCTTGGTGCGAGTCTGCCTGTTATTACTTCTGTGGCATACCCGGAAGGCATGCTTGAAAGCTTTGAAAAGACTCTAAAAGAGGCTGAGATATTTCAGGGAAAATCTACAATGGAATTGATCGCGTTGCACAGGCACTTAGACAAAGAGTTTCAGAAAGTCTTGCAAGCCCGGATGCAAGCCTTTGATTTTCCGGAACTGTCAAGAGCTTTTTATGAAGAACACACTGGACAAACAATACAGGTAGTAAAATTGGTTATGAAGGGAGAACAGCTGATTGAGAAGTATTTTAAGCTTCAGGAGAAAATTTTTGAAGCAATTCAGTCTGGCTAAGATTACAATTTAGAAGTTGAGTGATGGAAAGTGGTTGAGATTTTTTCAATAAGTTCAGCGTTGACTACTACCGGCAATATCACAATGCTTTTGATGGTAGCTGCTATTCTTATAGCTGCTTTTATAGGCATTTATGAATACAAAGGGGAATTATTGGAGTATATTACTAATCGCCGAAATAAATGGTGGTTTGCGGTTTCAGCGTTATTTTTTGCAGTTCTTGTTTTTCTGTGGACTGGGAAAAAATTGCCTGATGACTATATGTTTGTATTGGCGTTTGCATATGTTGTTTTCGTAATTGATTGCTTCTATTCACTACAACCAAGATTTTTTTCGGATTTTCAGAATCCGGTTTTGCGTTATTATGAAAAAAGCTGTTGTTATAGCTCCAAATTTTTGTCCGATTGGACAAACCGTCCCGGCAGCGACAGTCAGGCTTCATTATCTCTGTTAACCGGTATATGTATAATAGAAAAAAGTAAAGAACGTGAATACGTATAGTGTTTTTGTTTTAATTGTAGTACAATTTGAACAAAAGAAAATAACTGGAAAGGATAATTAGTATGAAAGTACTCTTTTTGCATTTAAGTGATATGCATTTTACTAGTAAAAATAGTTATGCTATAGAGAACGTCAAGGCCATCACAACGTCTTTACAGCGGCATTGTATTGGAGCTGCTGGAATTGTGATAGTTGTTTCTGGCGATTTGACTTTCAGCGGTTATTTTCACCAATGTGAGCAGGTCAAAGAATTTTTAAATTCGCTACTAAAAGATATTAAAAGCAGGTATCATTTTGAAGATATACCGATATTATTAGTGCCTGGCAATCATGACAACAATTGCAAAATACACGACTTTTCGCCAGAAGAACTGCTGGCTATAAGACAGAGAAATCTTTATCAGAGTAACATTGCAAGAGAATTTAATAAAGAAGCAAATGTAATGGCTCTGTGTCGTGAATTTGGCAGCTTTGCGGAATCTAATAAATTTCTGTCTATACAAAAAATTAAATTTGGTGACACGGTTTTGAAATTCAATTTAATTAATACAGCTCCCTTTTCGGCTTTATGCGAAGATCAAGGATTCCATTACCTGCCCATTAGCGAACTGGCGAAGTTACATTCATCTGAAGGCGCAGAATTCACATTTACAATTATGCATCACCCATATCAGTTTTTTTATAATGGTATTTTGAATCAACTAGAAGAAGCGCTTATTGCCAGTACGGATATAATATTTGTAGGCCACGAGCATTATTCTAAAATCAGGGCCTTAAGTAATAATGTGGCAACGGTAACTATAAATGCAGGTGGTATGCTTTGTAACAAAGGTAATTGGGACCAAAGCGAGTTTTATGTAGGTACGTTGGATACAGATACAAGATCGTATGCCTTGTATGCATACAAATGGAACAATGCAATTTATCTTAGTGAAGAAGTTACCAAAACTATTTTGAAAAAGTCAAGAACCAATTGTTTGGGTATGCCGGTTGCTGATAGTTACTTTAAAGACTTGCTGGCCGATAAAAAGTATGAGATATCTGCCAATTTGCTTGATTATTATGTATTCCCCTTGTTAGAAGAACGTCCTGCTCAGTTAACAAAGGATAGGCATGAAGTTGATAACAAAGATACGTTTTTTGAAAAACTGCTTATAAATAAGAAAACCGTCATTATTGGACTTAACGGTTCAGGTAAAACGGTAACGAGTAAGTTTATATTCTCTCATTTTGCAGATGATAAAATCGTACTATTTATTAATGGCGGGCGCGTCAGAGAGAAAAAATATGAACGTATTGTAAAGAATGTATTTGAAGATACTTATTCTGCATCAACTACTCTTTACGAACGATTTATGAATGCAAGTAAAGATGAAAAAGTTATTATAGTTGACGATATACACACCATACCAGAGTCTTTAATTGGTGACTTTTTCAGGTATTTGGATGAAAATTTCGGTATCATTGTTTTAACGATGCATTCAGAAATTGAATTAGACTTTTATGAAAGATTAAAACAGCGGTCTTTAATGGAAGGTTATATGCATTACCGGATTCGTTCCCTGTATGCTGACAAGCGCAAAGAATTGGTAAACAAAATTGTCCGTCTGCTTGAAGTACAGGAAGATGCACAGGAAAGGCTCACTTTACAAATATGTGAAGATCTTGCAAAACACAAGATGGATTATGTTTGGCATGCTGACTTTGTGGTACAGTTTACAAAATATTGTTGCAACAATATAGGCGTTTCCATGATAAATGTGGGTGATACGTTTAGCAAGGTTTTTGAACATAGTCTGACTTCTTTGTTAGAACCATTTTCAAATAAAATTAAAGTAGATAAAGTGTTTTTTATACTTGGAAAAATTGCCTATGAAATGCATACAAGCCCAAGTTTAAACAAGAAGTACCCTATGCTTTTGGAAGATGTTTGTGCGGTAATCCGCAAGTATAATGATGATTACAATTCAAATGTAGATCCTGATGAGTTTATTGAAATAGTGACAAAGGCTAATATCTTTAAGAAACGTAGACAAGGTTATATTTTTGCACAGAGAAATTATTTGGCTTATTTTGTTGCAAAAGAAATTATGCAACATATTATTGATGAAGGCGATGCCTCTGAATTTATCAAAACCCTTGATCATGCCTGTTTTGGAATAAATGGCGATATTATTTTGTTTGTCACTTATATAACCGATAATCCAAGAATCATCAGATGGATTATGGATAAAGCGGAAGAGTATGCCAATAAATGGGAAGAGTTTTCCTTTGAACCGGTCAATGTAACCTACCTGTCAGATGCAAAACAGCTTGAGCCGATGGTACCGTTTAAGTTGATTGGAACCAAGGAATCAGAACAACGTAAAATTGAACAAGAAAAAGAGACAGAAAAGAGAAGGGAACTAGTCGACCCAGCTGACATATATTTGTATGATGAAACTGTGTTGAGAATGCTGGATGAATTAGTAAGAAGTGTTGCATTGACAATGATCCTTGCCAGGGCATTGCCAAGTTTTGAGCATATTTTAAGGGCTGAAGATAAGGAACGCTGTGTTGAATTACTGTATAGTTTGCCACTGCAGATTTTTAATACTTGGGCGAATGATGTAGAAAACAAAAAGCCAACGCTTGTATCAGAAATACGTGACATGCTGACCTTGAAAAATCTGCTTGCAGGAGAGTACTGGCATAGTAATTCTGAAATTAGGGATGCAGACATTTTGAAGATACTGGTTTCTGAATCTGAAATGCTGCTTTTAGAACTGATGAACAATGTAATGTATAGTGCGACGCGGTCAGACACAGAACGTTATATTGATGAATTTAATTATAGAAGAAAATTAACATACAGATTGGAACATCTGATGTCTGTAGAGAAACGTAGAAATCAGGAGAATTTTGTTAATGAGGCTATTGGCTTGCAGGAAGATACCAAAGGACAGTTAGCCAGTAAATTATTACAGGATGTTGTTAAGCATTTTTTGCTTAACACGAAGGCGATTGATTATAAACATATGCAAAAGCTGGATGCGAAAGTGTTTGACGGGCAATTAAATAAGCAGGGAATCCTGTTAAGCAAAATGAAAAATGAACAGAGATTACTATAGAGTGCTTTTTTGTAAGCGCTTTTTGGCGAAATGGTATTTATATTATGCAATATTGTTACATCCATTTTGCTGGGCTTAAGGCCGCAGCATAACCGGTGACGAAGTTCTGGGAGTATTATGATAATAACATTTACGGTAAACTGGTGCTGCAGGATGTGATGTACAGGCATGGCTGCAAGAATATTTTTTGAAATCTTTGTAGCTTTGTGTTATAATAAATTGCCACAGGGCTTGTAAACGTAAATTAATCTATAAATAGGCGAAAGGAATGTACATTTTTGTCTAAACGCAGAAAAAATAATACGATATCTACGGGTACGGGAAATAAAAAATCATTATTGGATATTATCAATACATTTTATAAACAAAAAAGCATTGTTTTTTATAATCTCAGGAGTTCCAATTTGGTTTTAGCTGTTTTCACCTATTTTTTAATAATCTCATTTTGCTGTTTTATATGGAATCATGAGTTTGGAAATTTAAATATTTGCAGTATTGTCGGAATCAAAGCATTTCTGCGCATATTTGGCGACGGAATTGTGCCTTCAATTATAACATTTGCTGTAAGTGTTTTCTTGCAAGTAATAGTTTGCGAAACTACAATAACAGATAAAATTGTTATTGTAACAGGCATCGTTTTTATAATGCTTTTATATATTCCAACCAGACAGAGCGGGAGTATATTTTGGATGCTTTTGGCTTTTGTGATAGCGCCAGTTGTTTTAACTATTTTTTCTTTGGCAGCGTGTCCTACAACTACAGAAAACAAAACAAGACCAAGTAACCATAGAATTTCCGCTTAACAATTTTTCAATATTATTTCAATAATTTAAATTGGTACATAATAATTAAAATATTACATTATATTTTAGTTTATGTTGCCATTCAAGTGCAACAGACTGGAGGGTACAATGACTGTAAGTGCTATTTTTTTAATGATATTACTTTGCCTGTGCCTTGTTTTAATTCTTATGCTTTCTAAAAATGATAATATGAAACCTGATACATCGAACAAACAAAGCAAGGTAATTCTTGATAGAATTATTACACTTAACACGTTTCCTGACTTAGGCGATGTGATTAAATGGACGGTAGAAAAGAAAATTAAACGTGATTATGAGGGCTCGCTGTGATGCAACAACATATTAAACAGAAAAAAACATTTCAGTCCATGTGGTATGAAATAATCAAACCGCTTTTAAAATATACGTTTGATTCTATGGACGTTGAATTTAGAAAAATGACAGGGGCTCAAATTCGTGATGAGGAAGATTTGAAACCCTATGTAGAAAAAGAGTTTAAGACACTGAGGCATCAACTGAAAATTGAATGTTATGGAGAAGGAAAAAAAGAGTTGCACTTAGACAGTCGCAAATTAGGCGCTATCTTATGTGCATCTCTTCTTAATGTGAAGTGTATTGAGTTTGATGAAACTAAAGCTGTATCACTGTCAGAAACGGTAAAAAATAAAATCAGCCAAAAGGAGTTTAATAAGTGGTCTGTAGACAATACATTAGTAAATTATAAGATTGCTTATTTGGCAAGTCTGGATCTTGTGTATATTTCACTTATTTATTGCCTGCTTAATAATAACGATATGCTGGTGGAAGAATTAAACGAAACGCAGCGAAAAGGCTATGCTTATAAGTTAATAAAACAGGGCCGCCTCTGTAATTATCCTTTATGGCAAAACTTCAACTCTTTTGCAGTTAACATGATAATTTCATTAGCAAGGGCAGATGTTTTTAACAGGGAATTTGATATGCAACTTTATTCACTCCAGTTATGGCAACTGGAGATGTATACTTTAAAATCGGTTTCACTGCAGTGACTTTTACGAAGATTTGTAACCAGTACGTTTAATACATCTCGGACTTTGATTGACTATTTTTTAAGAATGAAGCAGATACAAATGCTTATGTGGCTGAATTAAACGGCGATAAGGCTAAAGTGTTTTTATTGCATAATATAAATATCAATAGGCAAAAAGGGCTTGTAAAAATCATTAAGTGTTATAGCTCCTAATATTTGCCCGAATGAACCGACGTTGCTTGTCCGGGAACTACCGGTGTATGATGACTGTGCAATGCGATTCTGCGCAGGCTGTACTGGCTAATCGTACGTTATAAAGAGCCGAATGAAGCCAATGAGATGGATTTCAGTATAGATGTGCAGCGACAGGTTTCTCAAATTGAAATCTATGATAAGTACTGGTCTGTCTGGCATGTGCCAAAAGAAGGGACGCATAGCTGCAGATTGCCATCGGAAACGGCCAACAGGGCCATAATTTCCGGCCAGATTAAGGCATAATCGACGGCCAAAGAATGTCAATATTCCAGGCCAGTTATTGGGACTTCCCAATATAATAGAAGTACCTTTTCAGAAAGAAAAGGAATCTATTATATGAAGGGGGTCCGCATATGGACTACAAGAAAGTGCTGCTCCTGCATTTTACGCAGGGTTTAAGCGGCAGAAGTATCGCCGAGGTAACCGGTGTCAGCAAGAGCGCAATTAATGAATTCCTGAAACGCTTCAGGGAAAGCAAGGAACTCTATTATCCCTTGCCGGAAGATGTTACCAATGAGACCATCGCAGCCCTGCTGTACAAAAAAGCAGGGAATCCTTCCGCTGACCTTTACAGGGATTTCAACATTGAGGATATGCACAGGGCACTGACCCGCAAGGGAGAAACCCTCAAGCACCTCTGGAAGAAGTACAATGTGACCGGAACTGTTGCAGGAAAGATGCCCTTGAGTTACCGGCAGTTCTGCAGGCGTTATGCAAACTGGTTAGACAGCACAAAGATCACGTTTCATATTCAACGTTATCCCGGTGTGAATACGGAATTGAATTTTGCGGGCAAGACCCTGGTTCTCCGCGACCGTCGTGATCCAAAGAAACTGACCACCGTCACCATCTTCGTGGCTGCGCTATCTTTCCAACTTGGTGAGTGGAAGTGTACGTCGTTATAACGATGAAGTGGTACGCCAGCTTCTTACATTCCGGTTTGCCCAAAACCGTATGAATGTAGGTGTATATGGGATAACCGATGCCGGTAAATCCTACTTCATGGCAGCCTTTTGCAAAGAAGCCTGCCGCAAAAACTACCGCTGCAAGTATGTGGACTACTGCGATTTGTTAGACGAGCTGCTGGTTCTTAGCAGATATGAAAATCTGGATAAATACAGAAAAAAGCTGAAATATTATTCCAGAATCCAAATTTTATTCCTGGATGACTTTGCGATTAGCAGGTACTCAGAGGAAGGAATTAAAATTCTGTACCTTGATTTTTACTACTCATTATTGCGAAGTAATGGATCAGATGGGCCGTCAAGATAATATTTGGATTTGCAAGACTGGTAAAACGATATTCCTCTCCAACATGTATGAAGATTATAAGATTCGTCCAGAACTTTTGAAAAGTAAAGCAGAACTTAATACTTTTTATGAAGAGCAAGCGACTTTCAGCAACTGTGAAAGATTAATTAGAAACAGGAGTAAAATATTTAAGCTGTTGCTCCTGCTTTATAAAAGTTGTTCTTCAAGATTTTGAAAGTTTAGGTGTTAAATGTAGATTAGGTAATGATGGTGGTGAATAGCTGTGAATAAAAAGATAACAACGAAAACAAGAAGGTTAAGAGATTACAGTAAACCAATAGTTCTTAATCTTAGAGGCGAAAAGGGTTTAAATACTTATATTAAAATTGCAACCTCACGCAGGGTTAAGTATAATGCAAAAGCTGCAGCAAAGCGAGCTGCTGAGAATCTTAAGAAACAGGGCTTGATTGTATGCGTATGAGTACTGAAAGTTCATTTGTTTGTGTTCCTCTCGCGGATGATATAAAGCACAAAGAGCAGATTTTGGAATTTACTGTTGATCGTGAAGCGGAATATTCGCAATTTAAAAATAAGATTATAGGATTGGAAGCTTATCTGAAGAGGCGTGCTTGGGACGAAGACATTAATCATGAAGTCAAGATATATTTAATCAAGGATATAAACAATGGTTGTATAGCTGCTTATTTTGGCCTTAAGGCAGGTATGGTTGCAAGTTCGGGAAGTGAATTATTATCTCCGGAACAGAAAACAATCATATTGAAGTCGTTTAAGAAAGAGCATCTTTTTCCAGAAGTTTTACCTGGTATTGAAATTAGTCATTTTGCAATAAATGATGATTACCGCAGAAGAGTCAGTAAAGATAGCAGCAAGTTAATTAAGGGGGGTATGTAAATAATCCTGTGGTTGACCCTCTTACGGCATTGTGGTCGGACCTATAACCAGTCTGTGGTCAGCCTATAAATTATCCTGTGGTCGGGCTATAAATTATTGTGGTTTGGCTATCAATAA
>Ga0256404_1005067_pt1 | contig 23899 bp, 16 predicted proteins | sample RumenRJG_01DNA_FD_185990 | JGI IMG/M metagenome (GOLD analysis project Ga0256404, IMG submission 185990) | Bovine rumen microbial communities from Lethbridge, Alberta, Canada - RJG_01 | ecosystem: Host-associated > Mammals > Digestive system > Stomach > Rumen | place: Canada: Alberta | collected... | reverse complement strand
CGGGAATCAGTTATATTTGACACCGGTTTTGACACGGATTATAGTAGGGACAACAAGGTGGCTTCTTTGCCACAGGCATGGGTGGTTCTCACAATGCCATTTCCTACAATAAGTTTACGCTGTCAATTCGCGAGCGCGAATTGTAAGTTCGCTTCTTACGTGTTAATATAGATTTAACATAATTGGCTTCTGTTTTTATGGTGGGAGGAAATTATGAAGGGTTATATGACCACAAAAGAAGCAGCAGAAAAATGGCATATTTCGCAACGGCAGGTTCAAATTCACTGTAAGAAAGGTCGTATTCCAGGACTTATTACAGCGGGGGTTAACTACATGATTCCTGAGAATACACCTAGGCCGATATTTGGGCTTATATGTAATTCATCAGAGGAAAATACAGAATCTAAACAAGAACAATAAGGAAGTGCTTTACTGTGTATTTGACATTGCTTCAGCATATTGGCGAATTTACTGACCTTTGTACGGCTGGTTTTAACATTATTTCGTATTAGAGCAATGAATATTTAATTCAAAGAGGGATGATTTAATATGGATACTCTTAAGTATGAAATTACGCAATCCATAGCGTGTCTTTCAACTGAGAAAAATGGATGGACGAAAGAACTAAACAAAGTATCTTGGAATAATAATACGCCAAAATATGATATTCGGTCATGGTCGCCTGATCATTCTAGAATGGGTAAAGGGGTGACGCTTACAGATGAAGAATTAAAGGTCTTGAAGTCTGTTTTGGCGGAGTTGATATGAGATGGGGCTAAGAAAATCTGCATTTACAAAATATGAAGCGGTTATTCTTCTTGATGGTTATTTGGATGCTTTAAGTGGAAGACTTTCTCGTCAAGCTAGTGTGAGACGCGTATCAAAAGATTTGAGAGCGTTAGCAATCAATCAGGGGTTTCCAATAGATGAGAGTTATAGAAATGTAAATGGTATAACTTTCCAAATGTGTAGAATGGAATCAGCTTATCAAGGACAGACAGTTAGTATTTCAAGCACTAAGCTGTTTGATGAAATTGTGACTTTGTATAGGGATAATAGACAGGAATATGAAACAATATTGAAGGAGGCAATGAAGATGGCGGCGGAAAGGTCATCAGTAGAAGAAAGCTTCAAAATCTATCTTACCGCCAAAATTGGGCCCAAAAAAGTGAAGTCGCTTTTTTGGTGTTATAAAGAAATTGAAGACTTCTGTTTTAAAATTCATATCTTGGATAAACCCTTATTTGAAACTAAAGATATTCAAAGTATCCAGCGTGTTCAGGTGGCTATAGAGAATTATAAAACGTTTCGTGCTACGCATAGAAAGTATGACATTATAGTAGAGGCTGGAAGATATTATTATGAATATATAAGAGATGGTGAGTTTACAACCCATGAGAAACCATCTATTGATAACCATAGTTCAGAAGATGCAATAAATACTTCTAGATTGCCGGTCGAAAAATCGAACAGTACTGCATCAATATATAAAGAGAGTTTAGAGAATTCAATGCAGATTGATGAGACAGTTCATCAAGAAAAGATTTCTTCAGACGATGAATTGATGTTAAGAACTGAGCAGGATGATCGTTTGGTTCATAAATACCCAATAATTTATAAGCGGGTATTTGTGGCTCTCCAAGCGTTGTCTATCATTCTACCTGAAGGAGTTTCGATTGATAGAATTTATAATCACATCAATAGAATTGGTCGATGCGCAGATATCGAGAATATTTTGGATAATGCAAGCTGGTCAATGACCAAAGGAGATGCTTACTTATTTTCAAGTAATATTGAATTGCATAATGATCGGAAGAATTCGTTTTTATCCTTAGACAATAATGTTATAAATCCTGAAACAAAAGATTCAACGGTCACGATTGTTAATGAACCAGTAGAAAACACTATTGATTTTAATAATATCGTTGATCTTTCTTTTACAACACCAGTAAAATTTTCGTATTTTAGAAACTCTATTGAATGTAATATTTGGAGAGAAACATTTGTGCAATTTGTTTCTCTTCTTTATATGGACTATGCTAATTTGTTTATACCTGGGTCAACTTATTTTTGGGATGGCGAGAGAAAGATTCTTGGAACAGAGTCGGATAGAGAGAAGATGCTTGCACCAAAATCGATTCCAGGTACAAACTTATTTTTAGAAACAAACCTTAATGCAAATGATATAGTTTCACGAATTAAAACACTGCTAGATTATTGTCATGTAGATTATAAAAATGTTGTTATTATTTATAAAAAGAAGGCAGTTGGCTCAAAAACGGATCGCGAAACCACTTTGATAAATCCACCCAAGTCTGAATTATCTGTAATTGGAGAAAGGTTATTTGCGAGTTATCTTAAAAATACTTTGCATTTATCTGGATCAACAAGTAGAGGTTATGCCTCTGCAATAAGAGGCTGCGAAAAATTTGCTTTGGAGCATGAGTATTCTATATTCCATATATATGGTATTGATCCCCAAGAAGCTCGTTCAAATTTGAAAAAATTATTAAATGACCCTGAATTCATATCATTTAATCGTGATCAGCATAATCGCTACAAAGTAGCGATAGCAAAATATGAGCAGTATTTGGATACAAATGAGAAAAGCGAAAAGATTCAAGATACGGTCGTATCTGATGAAGTTCATAATAATGAAAAGTATGAATCTGTTTTAGAGAAATATTTTTCAAAAGGCTTTCGCTTGGGTTCATCTATTGAAATCAAGCGTTTTAGAAAATGTTTTGAATCGATTCATGAAACACAGCTTGAAGATTCTGATGATCAAATAGAACAAACAATTAAGGAAATGTCTCTGATTTATGAAAATAGAGCCTATCTTCCTAAAACGATGCTTTCTCCGGATATTAAGGAAAAGCTTTTTGAGTTTATTAAAGAAAATTTTAACAATGGAAAGAAAAGCCTTTATTTTCAAGCAATTTTTTCTGCGTTCGCTTCTGAATTTCTTGATTGCCATATTTATGATGCAGACATGTTGCGCATATATTTGACGCAGGTGAATGATGGAAGCTTTTATGTGAAAAAAAATAGTATTACGCTGGATCCATGGGATAGCGCAACACCACAAGATGAGATTCGAGAGTATTTGAAACAAAGTGATAAACCTGTCACATACGAGGAACTATATAACGCACTTCCACATCTTCCGAAAGAAAAAATCAGACAGGTTTTAGGAATGAATGCCGAGTTTATAAACAATGGCGTTGGATGCTATTTTCACCAAAGTTGTTTACATGTTACAGAAGAGGAAACGGGAAAAATTTCCAATATAATAAATAGTGTTATCCAAGAGAAGGAATTTATTAGTGGAACAGAATTGTACCAGGATGTAAAGGCCAAATATCCATATATTATGGATAATAATACTCAAATTTCTGTATACGGTTTTCGCGATGCTATTAAGTTTAGGTTGAAAGAACAATTCTCATTCAATGGCAATATTATCAGCCGTAAGGGTGAAGCGTTGACCATGCAAGATGTATTTGCTGATTTTTGTAAGAGTAAGGATTCTTTTACTTTGAATGAATTGAGTATTCTTGCAAAAGAGATGGGTTCACCTATTTATTTCAATTCCGTGTATGATAATTCTTTACGTATAAGCGAGACACAATTTGTTTCGAAAGATAGAGCTCAATTTCATATTGATGAGTCTGATGATGCGATTGATCGTTTTTGTACAGGGAAATATGTAGGAATGAAAAAAATACAAGATTTTGTAGTTTTTCCTGAAGCAGGATTTCCTTGGAATGGCTATCTGCTACAGCATTTCATTTATGCTTATAGCAACAGATATAAATTGGTTCATAATGGTTTTAATGCTTATAGTTTTGATGGAGCTATTGTTAAAAGAAATGCAGGCATTGATACATTTGATGATTTGATAATTGATGCACTTGTTAGAAGCGATATAACGTTAGGCAAGGAACAGGCTTTAGAATTTCTTCAAAATGAAGGATATATTACTCGGCGGAGATATACTTTCATAGAGCAGATAATAATCAAAGCAAAAGCTTTGAGAAATCATAAAGGAGTTTGAGGAAATGTATACATACCAGTGGGATGCGGAAACAGGTGGGCTGTTATTAACAAGTTCGCCACAAAGCTTTAGTAAGGAACCGCGTCCCGTATATTATAAGGAACTTGATATATTAGGATTTGATAAATATTGGAATTATGCCAAAAATGATGCCTATCCATACATGTGGGCAGAAGCAAATAATTACTTCTATAGAGGTAGATTAGTTGCAAAGACAAAAGGAGGAACATTGTATGCTGCTCCGGAAATCATTCTTGTTGAGAATCCTGAACCAGATGGAAAACCTCTACGCTTTATTGATATACCTGCAATGGCAGAAAAAAATAAAGATATTTTAGAAAAGCTTACGGGTGAAACCATTAAAAAGATTTATAACACGTATGTTGAATATACAAGTAAAGTGGATGTCTTTTATGTAGCATTTAGCGGCGGTAAAGATAGTGTAGTAGCCTTGGATCTTGTCCAAAGATCATTACCTCACAATAAATTCAAAGTTTTGTTTGGAGACACTCAGATGGAGTTTCCGGACACATATGAGGTAATTGCAAAGGTTGAAGAATATTGTCAGCATCACGATATTCAATTTTATAGAGCAAAATCTGGATTGAGACCGGATCAAACATGGCTTTCATTTGGTCCACCAGCAGTAACGAACCGATGGTGTTGTAGCGTTCATAAGACATCACCGCAAATTGTTCTTTTGCAGGAAATTACAGGCCAACAGGGATTTACAGGAATGGCTTTTACAGGTATCCGTGCAGAAGAAAGTACTGCAAGAAGCGAATATGATGATATCAGCTTTGGCAAAAAGAATAGAGGACAATTTAGTTGTCATCCTATCTTGGAATGGAATTCGGCGGAACTTTTTCTATATATTTTTTCACGAAATTTAGTTTTAAACGAAGCATATAAAAAAGGTAATACTCGCGCAGGCTGTTTGGTATGCCCTATGTCATCTGGAAAACATGAGTATATGAAACATGTTTGCTATAAAGACGATGTTGATAAGTATATAGAGTATATTAAAAAGACTAGTGGAAAAACTTCATTTTCTGAAATAGAAATGAGTGAATTTATTGAAAATGGGAATTGGAAGACTCGGAAAACTGGGAGAGAACTGAATTTCGGAAGTGATTTACATATAGTTGATGTTGAAAATGGGAAAACTACTATTCGAGTGTTAAAGCCTAATCCTACTTGGAAAATTTGGGCTAAGACGTTAGGGGAATTTATTGAGATAAATTCTGAAAGTTATACCATAGATTTTGCGGGTAAAGCATATATCGTAAAGATTAAATATTCAGAGGACGGGAGTTCTCAATTTACGTTTCCTAATTGCGGGACTTCTAAAGAAGACATCAAATTTATTTCACTTTTTCGTAGCGTAATAATTAAAAGCTTATATTGTACGCAGTGTGGAGTTTGCGCTGCAAATTGCTCTGCTGGATGCATAGATATGAAAAATGGATTACATATCTCTGATCAGTGTCGGCATTGTTTGCAATGTCATGATATTCATGAACATTGTCTTAGATATAATTCAATTAGAAACAAAAACGGAGGTGAGAGAAAAATGAAAGGGTTGGACAGATACTTTAGTTTTGGTACTAGAAAAACGTGGATGGATATTTATTTCAAATATGAGGGATCGGACGAATTTTGGAATACAGATGGTAATGGTGAAGTACCAAATAAAAAGAAAGATGCTTTCTTGAATTTTGTTAAGGATGCAGGACTTGTGACATATGACAAATCTCGACAAGGAGATAAATATACTAAAAATGTACCTAATGAATTTGCTAGAAAATTATTTTCTATTGGTTCTGCATCAGACACTACGTGGGCGCTTATGCTCTGCAATCTTGTATATACACCACAGTTTAATTGGTATGTAAAGAATCTTCCTTTTAAGGAATCCATTACATTGGATCGTGTGAAATATTTGTTAGAGAGCGTTATGGATAATGATGCAAAGGGATTAGGCAAGCGCAATATCTGTGATGCACTGAAAATGGTTTTGGTTAAAACGCCATTGGGAGAATCAATAGGACTTGGACACTATGATGCTGATATAAAAGTCAGCGCTACAGGCAATGAAACTATTACATTAAAGAGTTTTTATCGTACAGGTTGGGGAAATCCAGATTCAATTGTAATTCTATATTCATTATATAAATTTGCAGAAGCATGTGGAAATTATTATCAGTTTACGCTTACTAGACTATTAAATCATGATATTGATAGCGATGGCGTTAGTCCAACGGAAATATTTGGTATTGAGCGCGATCAAATGGAAAAATTGCTAAATGGGCTAGCTATTAATTATCCGGATTACATTACAACTGGTTTCACATTAGATCTTGATAATATTACCTTAAACAGCACAAAAACGTCTGCAGATGTATTGAAGTTATTTTAATGTAGGAGGAACTGAGTATGCTGCTCGAAAAGTATCGCAATTACTTTGATATTGATCCCGATTATTTCCCTGCTGTCAATGAGTCTGTTATTACTAAAAATCCAGACATGTGGAAGAAATTCTATCCTCATGAGACCTTTGTGAAACTTATTAAAGATACAGTTACTGTATTGGAAAGGAAGCAGAAGCTTTCAATTTGGGTAGAAGGTGCATATGGTACAGGTAAATCGCATGCTGTCTTAACGATGAAAAAGCTTTTGGATGCGTCAGCAGCGGAAACACAGGAGTATTTTCATAAATATAATTTAAGTAATGATCTTTATAATCGGCTTCAGGCTGTTAAATCAAGTGGAAATATTCTTACTGTTCATCGGTATGGATCATCTACTATTCGCAGCGATCACAATCTTATTTTTGCAGTACAAGAGAGCATAGAACATGCGTTTAAGGAAAATGGTATTGAAAATAAGGGTAGCAGCGCTTTAAAAGGAGCAACAATCGCTTGGTTATCTGATTCGGATAATAAAAATTATTTCAATAGTTTAATTACAGGAAAGTATTCAGATCTTTTCGGTGGAGATAATGTTGATACTGTTCTAACGAAATTGAATACATATACAGGCGATGCTCTTTCTAAAGTTATGGACAATATTTTCAAAGTGGCTGATGAAAGACAAATTAAGGCGCTTTCTCTTAGTATATCGGCGCTTTGTGATTGGATTCGAGAAATCATTAAGGCAAACAATCTGAAAGCAATAGTATTCATTTGGGATGAGTTCACCGAATATTTTTATAATAATACTAGAAATCTTACAGGATTTCAGGAGCTTTGTGAAATTAGTGAGACGGATCCTTTCTATCTTATGATCGTTACACATGTAAGTTCAGGACTGTTTCATGAAAAGGATCAGGATTTTATCAAACTAAATGGTCGTTTCGTTAGCCCGCATTGTATTATTAGTCTCCCTGAAAATATTGCATTTCAGCTTATGGGTGCTGCCATGGAGAAGAATAAAGAACCAGAAGTGGCAGCTGACTGGAATGAAATTCTTAGTGATCTTGTGGATCGTACGCAGGATTCACGTAAGATTGTAAAAAATGCAGCACATATTACAGAAGAAGAAATGCAGGCTATTCTCCCTATACATCCTTATACTGCATTGCTTCTTAAATATATTTCCTCTGCATTTGATTCTAATCAGAGAAGTATGTTTAGCTTTATTAAAGATGATCATGGAGATGAGATAAAGGGGTTCCAATGGTTCATTGATAATTATGGTCCTGAAGATGAAAATCCATTACTTACCATCGATATGTTATGGGAGTTTTTCTATGATAAAGGCAAAGAATATTTAGCACATGATATTCGTACCATTCTTGATTATTACAATCGTGTAGCCAATCAGAGCTTGGACTCGGATGAAAAAAGAGTTTTAAGAACAGTGCTTCTCTTACAGGCAATTTCACAAAATGCTGGTGACTCAGTGGAACTTTTTATTCCAAATGAAAAGAATATTGAAAACGCATTTGAAGGATCTGATATGGAGGGTAATGCAGCACGACACTGTGCTGATAAACTTGTACGTGAAAAAGTTTTATTCCAAAAGTCATTAGGTGGCGGAAAATTCCAGTATTGCGCCTATAACAATGAAGGCGACATTGATATTAAACCATTCGAAGAGCAAATAGATCGAAAGAGCACTACATCTTTTATTACTGAAGAATTGGATGATAAAACTCATGTAACAGATGCAATTACCCTTGGAGGCGCATTAAAACTTCGTTATGAACTCCGACATGTTTCAGCCTCTGATATTGAAACAACTGCCCGACAGCTTCGTAATACGGAGGATAAATTCGAAGGAAAAATAGTTGGTCTGGTTTGTTATGCAAAGGACGATACGGAAAGCGTTGCGATTGGTAAGAAAATACAGGATCTCTTAAAAGATGGTTCTTACCATATGATTTTTATTGACGCATCTCGTACGCCTCTTGGTACTGATGGGTATAATCAGTACAAGCATGAAATGGCTCTTTCTATGGCATGGACGGGTAAAGATAACGATCTTGCTCCTCAATATGCCAAAAATGCACGAGAAGTTTTGAAAAAGTGGAAAATTCGCATTTCCAGCGGAGAGTTTATGATTTTCTCTGAAAAGAAGCGGGAAGGTGAACGTGCAACTACTATCGATGAACTTTACAAATCTCTACAAGAAATCAATAAGTCAATATATCCTGACTGTTTGGAAAATGCTTATTCAGTTTCTACCGGTATGTATACTCCGAGCAGTATGAAACTAGGTGTTGAATGTGGTGCAGAAGAGAAGACGACACAAATCTATTCTTCTAAGAATTCTGCCATGGCGTTGGAAAATGCTTTGGAAGGTGCATGGAAAGTCGAAAAGTATTGGGAGAAAAATCCACATCTACTTATTTCAAAGATAAAAATTGCTGTTGATGCCTTGATAAGAGAAGGCTTTGAAAATGGTGGTGGACGTACATCTATAAAAAAGATCTATGATTTTTTGAAACTTGCCCCATATGGGTTTATGCCGTGCAATCTTTCCGCATTTATTATGGGATTTATTTTAAAAGAGTATCTAACAGGAGCATATAGTTGGAGTGATGGATTAACAAATGATATCTTAAATATAAATAAGTTAAAGGAAATGGTAGATGAAGTTATACATCTAGATATAACGTCTAACCCTCGATATAAAGAAAAATACATCGTTGCCATGACTCCAGAGGAGAAAGCCTTTAATGAAATTACATCTATTGCCTTTGGTATCCCTCTCAATTTATGTATATCAGTACCTGATACTCGAGAGCGAATTCGGGCTAAGATGAAGGAACTTTCCTTCCCACTTTGGACATTGTCATATATTACAGAAAAAGAAATTCTGGAAACAGATAAAGACGTCATTAATCTTCTAATCGATGATTATTGTGGAATTGCGAATAGTAATAATGCAGGTGGAGGAAAATCAGACAGTGATTTTGCTATGGATATAGGTAAAATCGCCATGAATAATTCAGCTGCTGCTGAAGATTTGAAGAATATTGTAACAAAAGACAAATGTACAGAGGGAATGACAACATATCTTCAAATATTTGAAGATGGAGCACTCCCGCACCTTGCTGAAGAAGTTGGTGACAATGGACAGTATATCAATGTACTTCGGAAAAAGTTTGATGCAGATGCTGCAAATTGGGTTTGGAATAAAGAAACGGCGCAGCAAAAAATCGAAGAAGTAATGCTGGAATACAACATTATTGTTGAGAGTAATAAGGTATTGGATAAAAATGTCACATTTGATTCCACAATCAAGGAGTGGTGTAATAAATGCGATTACATTAGAATATCTTTAAATGCTGCTAAAAACTATCTTGATGATGTTACTCCTCTTTTGGAAATGCTCTTCAAGATTAAAAAAGCTGGTACCATTCTGGATTCGCAGAAAGAAGATTTTTATAATTTATTAAAAACTAAGATAGATACTTTTAAGATATTTTACGCAAATCAAATTGAAACTTTTAAGAGAGTATGTGCTTTTTATCTTGATGGTCTTTCTGATGAAGACATTAAAGAAGTTTATTCGAAGATACCTTCCGGCGTATTTACTTATGATAGGACAGAATACTTGAAAACTGTCGAAGAAAAAGTAAATACCTATAAGGAGAATTTGAAGAGCGCTCAATTAAAAAAGCTTTGGAAAGATAGAACTGGCTCTGAGTCTCCTCGTGAATGGTCTACAGAACATTTAATGCCAATTCTTTGCTTGATTGATGACAATGATTTAGCAGAAGCAAAAACAGCATTCAGCACTGTAAACAAGAGCCATCCAGATGCATCTTCTGTAGATAAGGCGAATGAGTTTTTTGAAAATGCAAAATTTTTTGACAAACTTAATGATCAATCTGCCTTGGATGAGGCTTTTCGTGATGGTGTCATTAGAAATTATTCTGTTATGCTTCCAAATATTCAAGAGGTTAAGTCTTATCTCAATAAGGTAGTAACGGCAGATCCTTATGATTGGTATGGACTTCCGGAAGTGGATAAAAAAATTCGTCAATTAGCAGAGTCAAAGTATGTTCATGATGGCTATAAATCCGCTCTTGAAAAGATCAAAGAGCTGGATGAAAAGCAGTTAATGACTTATATCGAGGAATTAATCAAAGACAATATGGTCGTAGGAATGGAAATTATTAAAGGTAAGTAAGGGGGATCATGATGACTCTTGATTCTACATGCCAAAAAATTGAAAGATATCTCAGAAAGGATAATGTTAACCCTTTATTAGTAGATGTGCAAAATTGTGCGGATCTTTCTGCATTGAAAACACAATTTAATATTCCTGGAAACTATTTTATCGATGCCTCAGATTACTGTAATAATGACGAGTTTCCAAGAATGGATAATTTAATTGATGTACTTCAGCACAAAGAGGCGAATCTCTTTCTTACGGGATTTACGACTTTTATGAAGCTAAAAGGCGGTAGGGAGCTTACAACTGAGCTGGAAAATCTACTTTCGATGACTACCAAGGGACATGTTATTGTTTTCTGCTATCAATGTAGAAATTATTTAAATGCCATCATAGATAGTGATAAACGGGTGGCTACAAGAGTCGCAATGGTGGATGGAACAGAAACACTCCAACCCAAATTATTCTTTGTTGACAGGAGCCTAAAAATGACCAGCTCTATTCATGAAGTGATTGGGTTACAAAAGATCGCGAATGAAATAGAAAATTGTAGCAAAGATAGAATATTCATTCAGACAACAAAACATAGTAATCAATTTCCGCTTTCATTATTTATGATTGAGGATATAGATGATGCTTTTGATGCTCTTTGCTATCGAGATCCAGCTACAAAATCCTTAAACAAAGAATATGGAACACCTAAACAGTGGGGAAAGGTTCAAGAGAATTTTACTTCATGGTCGAGCTTATTCTCCAATACCTTTGGAAATGTGGATGCACTTGATCTTGCAATCACGCAGTACAAATTGTTTGATGAGAGAATGAGATGGCAATATTATATTGCGTTAAAACTCTATGGTTGTAAAAATAACCACTATCTGAATGAAGTGGCAAAGGTCTGTAAGGAATATAAGGATTTTGTGAAGTGTATATATAGAAATATACTTACAAAAAACCATACCGATTCAGAATTTTCGCGAGCTTATCAGGAAAGAAAAAATATTCTGAACGCAATAGGTAATCCTATCTCTGAAGTGGCAGATTTTTGCAAAATAGTTCGGAGCAAAGAGAAAGATGCTATTTACTATCTTACAGATAATACAGATCAGGAAAAGGAGTTGATTTTTAATCTTTTAGATAAATATGGGGAAGATTATGATCGTGATAAAATAGTTGACATTTTAAATAATTGTTATCCGGACCTTGCCCTATATCTAGGAAAATATCGTTTTAAGTCCGATTTTCTCACCTCATATTTTCAAGATTACAAGTATCAGAAGGTTATTAATAAAATTCTTCCGGCTTTCGACGATACTGTGAAGGATCAGGCTGTAAAGCGAGATTATATTACGTTGCTGCCAGCTCGATCTTCAGTGATTGAATCTATAGATAAGACGGATGCACAAACGTATTTTACTGATGCCATGGGAGTAGAATATCTTGCTTTTATTATGGCAATTTGCCAAAAAAAGGATTTAATGGCAAAGGTGACGGTAGCACACTGTGAACTTCCATCTATTACCAGTAGAAACAAAGATTTCTGGTCATATTTTTCAACAGAGAAGCATCCAATTATCACTGTGAGTGGAATAGATGAAATCAAACATCATGGAAAGGATGATTGCGACTACAATAAAACGAAACTTCCAATCCATTTGATTAGTGAACTTGAAATTATTGAAAGGCTTCTTGAAAAGATTAGAGCAAATCTTGTTGGCGAAAAATATTCCAAGGCAATTTTAATTGCTGATCATGGCGCAAGTAGACTAGCAGTTATTCATGAGACTGAAAATGTTTGGGAGATGGCAGAAAAAGGAGAACATTCAGGGCGTTGTTGCCCGAAAAGCGAAATTGACAAACAGCCCGAGTATGCTGTAGATGCTGATGATTTCTGGGCACTTGCAAATTATGATCGTTTTCGAGGAAGTAGAAAAGCAAATGTAGAAGTACATGGAGGTGCTTCTCTTGAAGAGGTTACAATCCCTATCATAGAAATTACTAATATTTCAGAAGACATTGAAGTAAAGCTGCTTCCTATTGATAAACCGGCAACTTTTGTTGGTACACCTGTGATTACAGTTAGCTACAGAAAGAAAGCAGCAATAAAGATTTTTATCAATCAAAAGATGCAGGATGTAAGCATAGATGTAGATGGCCATACGTATGATGCAGAGCCGATAGATGAAAATTACTATCAGGTTTCTGAGATGCCCGAAATTAAGAAGGCAAAAGTATATTCTGTCAATGTTTATGCATGTGGCAATCCGATTGCTTCCTCATTACCGCTCATTGTGAAGAAAGAAGGCGGCGGAGAAAGAAATTTGTTGTAGGAGGAGGAAATATTGTGACAGATAAACTTAGAGAGTGCTTTGATGAGATGGTCGTATATAAGGATCTAAAAAAGAGTAATTTCTTTTCTGCTCTTGGACTTCCATCGTTTTTGAGAGATTGGCTGTTGAAGAGATTTTCTGACGACGAAGGGACTCTTGATCTCGATGAACTTACAGATTTTGTTCATGAATACCTTCCTAACAAAGAAGACTGGATAAGCATTAAGAATCGAATTATCGTAGAGCATGAACATGTAAAGCTTTTAACTAGAATTGCTGTTGATATAAGTATTAAAAATGAGGAAATTTCCTTTTCTCTACCTGACTTTGGCCTTACAAATAAGGAAACAGTAATTGAGCCGCATGTGTGGAATGCTTATAAAAATGAATTGGTTGATAGTCGTGAAACCTGGGGTGTAATCGAGCTAGGCTATCGGCCACCAGATGACGAGGCGAGACCTAAACTGCCGGGAAAAATTAAGCTTGTAAGTTTTACAAATTTTTGCCCATATACGATAGATCTTGATTACTACAAAGATGTTCGTACCGAGTTTACCACTTCGGAATGGATTGATATTTTGTTAGGAGCTATTGACTATAATGCCGCGGGCTATGAAAGCGAAGAACAGAAGCTTGCGATGCTCACACGTATTTTGCCCTTTGTAGAAAAAAGATTAAACCTGATAGAACTTGCTCCAAAGGGCACTGGAAAATCATACGTGTTTGGACATGTAAGTAAATATGGCTTTTTGACCGATGGTGGTAAAGTGACGCGGCCCAAGATGTTTTATGATAATGCGCGTAAAGCCCCAGGATTTATCATGGGGAATGACTTTGTGGCTATCGATGAAGTAAAGCTCGTTCAGTTCGGAGATGTTAATGAGATGCGGTCGATACTTCAAGGGTACATGGAGTATGGCCAATTTAATGTTAATGGATATGAAGGAAAATCCGATGCCGGAATTATCTTCCTTGGAAATATTTCCCAGGATAATATGGATGAATATCAGAATATGTTCGGCGAACTTCCTTCATTGTTCCAAGAAAGTGCACTGGTTGACAGAATTCATGGCTTTATTAAAGGTTGGGATATTCCACGAATGAATGATAGTCTGAAATTGTCAGGATGGGCATTAAATTCAGAATATTTCTGCACTATTCTACATGAATTGCGTAGTGATGTAAGTTATCGTGCAATTGTAGATCAGATCATCGAAGTGCCGGAGAAAGCGGACACACGTGATACAGAGGCGGTAAAGAGAATCGCTACTGCATATTTAAAGTTGCTTTTCCCAAACGTAAGAAGTGTTGAAGATGTCAATGCAAGAAGATTTCAGCAATATTGCTTAAGACCGGCGACGAGAATGCGGAAAATTATTAAGAGACAGCTTGGTATTTTGGATAAGGAATATAAAGGCAAAGATGTCCCGGTATTCACGCTGAAGGAGTTACCAAATGAAAATTAGCTGTGTGATATGCGGTAAAGGAAATTTAGATAAAAATACAATTGGCATAAACAAAAAATTATTAGGAACAAACATCGAGAATTTTTATTGTATTGATTGTCTGGCAGATTATCTTGGATGTACATCTCAAGATATCATTGACAAGATAGAAGAATTTAAGGATGAAGGTTGTAAACTGTTCGAATAAATGTAGGATCATTAAGGCTTTAGATTTATTGATTTAAAGCTTAATCGGTAACGAGGCAAATAAATGATTTATGCTGATAATGCTGCTACAACAGGGTTAGATAAAGGTGCTTTTGAAGCAATGAAACCATATTTAATGAATGAATATGGAAATGCTTCACAACCATATTTTTTTGCTAAACCGGCAAAGAAGGCTATTTCTGAAGCCAGGGAAACTGTTGCTAAGTGTATCGGGGCTGAACCGGATGAAATTTATTTTACATCCGGTGGGACTGAAAGCGATAATTGGGTCATTAAAGAATCAGCATTGGAAGATGCGGATAAACGAGACATGATCACTAGTCAGATAGAGCATCATGCAATCCTGAATTCTTGTAAAGCAATAGAAAAATTGAAGTATCCGGTTCGCTATCTTCCTGTTACAGGTGAAGGAGTGGTTTTGCCAGAGGAGTTGGAAAGTATTATTACTGACCAAACTCGTATGGTATCAGTTATGCTCGCGAATAATGAAATCGGAACTATTGAGCCTATTGAAAAGTTAGCTACTATCGCTCATCAGCATGGTGCGCTTTTTCATACAGATGCGGTCCAGGCAGTAGGGCATATACCTATCGATGTGAATAAGCTTGGTGTCGATATGCTATCTGCTTCTGCACACAAATTTAATGGTATGAAGGGAAGCGGCTTTCTTTATATCAGGAAAGGAACACAAATTGGTTCTTATGAAGATGGCGGCTCGCAGGAACATGGAAAACGTGCGGGTACAGAAAATGTGGCTGCCATTGTAGCCATGGCTGTAGCATTAAAGAAGAATTGTGATCATTTGGCTGAGACAACAAAAAGATTATCGGATATGGAAAATGTTCTTCTCGGACGTTTAACTGCTGCTGCGTTAGATTTTATTCGAAATGGAAGCTCTAATCATTTACCAGGGAACATAAATATCTCATTTAAAAATGCTGATGGAGAAATGCTTCTGCATCGAATGGATCTGAAGGGCATTTGCATTTCCACAGGATCGGCATGTGATTCAAAGAACACACAGATCAGTCATGTGATAAAGGCGATTAATGTTCCAGAAGAATATGCAAAAGGAACGATAAGGATTTCGCTCGGAGCACATAACGAAAAAGACGATGCTGTTCAAATTGCGGATGCATTAATTGATATCTTAAGAAAATGAATTGGCGCAAACCGATACTTTAACACGTTAATTCAATACACAAGTGAAGAAGGAAACTTCTGAGATGATAGAGGATAGAAAACAGGCAATTGAATTTGACTTAAAGCGAAAATATTGCCTTGATATGAATGCCGCAAGAATGCTGGATAATATTTTGACATATGCGATTGGAAATGCATTCATGGTGGGATATGAAGATACAAAGGAATTTCTTTTGTTTATGCTTGAGGGCGTTGTTGATGAGAGAGATACGCTTGATATCATGCACAATCTTTTTCAGTGATATTTAACACCGGATTTAAACGAATAGATATTGTATAGTGAATCATTCCTAAATATATGGAAGTAAATGGTGAGATATTATGGGAATTCTTGTAAACATTGTCGGAAAAGGCTCAAAAGAATCAGATGAATATCAGGCAGCCTGCAGATTGAAAGATATTATAGAATCGACAGCTCCTGAAAAAGCTATGGGAGAAATCGTTCTATTCCCTAGTGCTACACTTTTTGGACAAAAGACAAAAGATGTTGACATAGTAATGATTGGGACCCTTAAAAACTGCGCGGTAAATATTACATTTTTGTTTGACAATGAAACTGTAAAAGATACGGTGGATGTCGAGAATTTCTGCACTACGATAGAAGTAAAAGGTCATCCTGCCGAGAGCATCGAAAGAGAAGGCACAAACTGGTATGTGAAGTATAAAGAAGGATGGCATAATGCCACTGAGCAATCAAATAACCAAAAAACTTCACTTATGAATTTTTTTAAGAGTAATCTTCACGATACTCCATATATTACAAATTTACTATGGTTTACTAGTGTTACAAGTGACGAATTAAAATGCATGCAAACAGTACATGGACATGACTTGAATTCTAATGTTATTCCATCAAAGTTCTCGTTTGCATACCTTGCACAAGTCCTTTCACAGCAAATAGAAGTGCGGAAAAATAGTAGAAATAAATTTTATATGGGATCCTCTTTAAGAGACCTACAAAAATATACCAGCGCTATGGATCTGTTTTCCAAAACAAAAAGTGGAATGGGCAATCTGACAAGAAAGAAAATCGAGCAGATTACCAACACATCTCTGCAGGAGATGTACTCTTCAGATGTAACAACTGAAGGATCAGTGATTTTTAGAGGGAGAGCTGGTACTGGAAAAACGATTGATTTAATCAGAAATGCAATTCAGTTAGTTGACCTTAAGGGGGCAAGGGTTCAGATCCTCACCTATAATAAAGCTTTAGTCGCTGATATACGTAGACTTTTTGCATTGGCAGAACTTCCGGATATGTTTCAAGAAAAATGTGTTTCTGTAAACACTATGCATTTTTACTTTTATAGATTGATAAAAAAAGCCTTGTATAATGACAATCTTGATAGTGCGGATTTTCTGAATAAATATGACAATTATTTACAAGAGATGGTTAATTTTCTCGATGATGATCCGGATTCCAGGAATCTTGTAAATGAAATCTGTCAGGAGGATCCTGAATTAGATTGGGAATATATCTTTATTGATGAAGCACAGGACTGGTCAGATCTTGAACAAAAGGTAATACTTAAGCTATATGATCAAAAACATCTTATGGTAGCAGATGGAGGCCAGCAGTTTATAAGAGGTATCACACCGTGTGACTGGTCAAGAATTCGAAATAAGACAAATGTAAGATTAAAATATTGTCTTCGACAAAAGGAAAATATCATAAAGTTCTTGAATCATTTTAATGCTTCCTATGATTTTTCTGAAAACAAAATACTGCCGTCAAAAGAGATGCTTGGAGGCAAAGTCCTTATCATTACAGATAAAAGAAAATTTTTCGATACTATTAAAGAGGAAAAGAAAAAGCTACTGGATCAGGGTAATATAGCATATGACATGTTATTTATTGTTACTCCGGATTATGTAAGTAGGAATAATGGTGATCGACATTTTAAGAATCTTCAGGAATTTGAAGAAAATGGAATTCTTCTATGGGATGGAACAAGCGAACAAACTAGGCAGGAATATGCAGTCAGCCAATCAGAAGCAAGGGTTTTACAGTATGAATCAGTTAGAGGACTGGAAGGATGGACTGTCTGTTGTATGGATTTTGATCATTTTCTTGAAGAAAAAGCCAAGACATATGTTCCAGATGATGAATTGAATTCATTATTCCTTGAGAGTCCGGAAGACAATAAAATGAGATTTTTGCTTAACTGGGCTATGATACCTATGACACGAGCGATAGATACTTTGATCATTACGTTAAAGAATGTTGATTCAGATGTTTCTAAACATTTATTGCAGATAGGGAAAGAAAATCCAGACTATATTGAGATTATTTGAGGCTTGCTATGGATGAAGAAATGCTTCTGAATATGTTGAAACCATATATCAGAAACTCACAAATAACCTATACCAATTTCGAAAAGGTATTAGGATTTTTGGAAAAGAAAGAACAGTATGAAGCAGCGGATATATTATCCATGCATTATATTGATCTTGTGGATCAGATAACCGATGCAGACTCGCATACAGAAGAAAATCAATCGTTACAAAAAATTGAGAAAACAGACGTAAAAAGTAAAGCGTCTTCTGAGTTGGTTGTAGTTAGAAAGGTTCATCTTTCAAATCGAGAATTAGTCCGACTAATTCAAAATGGCGATCAACAAGCAAAACAGGATCTATGTGTAAAGAATCGTGGTCTTGTGGAAAAAGAGGCTTGGAGATTAGGCGGATTATTGAATAATCGTTTGACACATGAAGATCTGGTACAAATAGGTATGATAGGGATGCTAACGGCTGTAGAGAAATTCGATTTAGATGCCGGGTTCGAATTTTCAACATATGCATTGTGGTGGATCAGGCAACAGATGTATAGGGCCATAATGGACGAAGGGTTCACGATTCGAGTCCCTGTTCATGTAATGGAAAAAATCTTAAAAGCCAATAAACTGGCTAGAAAATATGTAAATATCGAAAATAGAAGCGAAAAAATCAAAATAATTGCTAAAGAAATGTTTGAGGAACCGGAAACGGTAGAGGAGTTATTCTCAATTCAAAGTTACATATTGGAACATACTTCATTGGATTTACCTGTCAAAGATGGTGAAGGAACAACGCTATATGAGTTGGTTGAGCCTAAAGAAGATCAGGTATCTGTGGAGGATGAAATTCTTGCGTATGATTTGCACGATGAACTTGAGAATATATTAAGTGAGCTTACTACAAAAGAACAGGAAGTTATTAGACAACGATTTGGACTGATCGACGGAAGAGAAAAGACACTTGAAGAATTGGGCGAGCAATTTGGTGTTACGAGAGAAAGAATAAGACAAATAGAGAGCAAAGCATTATCAAAACTTCGTACAAAGAGTGTAAAAAGAAAATTAGAAATATATCTCGATTAAATTGGAGGGAACATGGCTAATTCTGTGCTACAACGTAAAATCAAAGAAAAAATAGATTCGCTACCAGTATCGGACAATATTATTGTGGTACTAAAAGGAATTCCTCTAAGTCTGGTTGATTCAACATCTAAATCAGAAGACATCGAGACGATATTGGAAAATAAATTGAAGTATTTTTCAGGTCTCGTTGAGCATAGAAAATATATTACGTATGAAGAGTTTCTGCTTCTATATAGCTTTGTGCTGGAGCAGTATGATGCGGTATATATTGTAAATAATAATCTGTACATCAATCAGTATCCTATTGAGGCAAAATTCTCTGAGGATACTAAGCAGGGCTTATTGAACCACTTCTCCGAATCAGAAGATGAGAATGATGAGAGTTATATTGGTAATATTGATGAGATTATTGCTCTATTCGATGGGGTCAGAGATGTTAATGGATATCTGCTCGGAGCATATTGTGATTCGAGAGTAGAAGTTTCTAGTAAAATAATAAATGTAAATCTATTTGATTCGGAAAAATACAAAATATCTTCAGTTACGGAAACTGACGAAGAGAAACTAATTATAACCGAAGAAGCTGATTTTATAAATCTGGTCAGAAAAGTATTTAAGGAACCAGAAGAGATATATATTCAGATAGCAAATAACTATAGCGGAGATCAAGAACTTCTTAAGGCCCATATAGCTATCCTTGCTCAGAACTGGAACGATTCTACAGATATTTATGAAGTAAAACCGCAAGCAAGCTCTGAAGGAATACATCATCGGGATGGATACACGGACATTTTAAAGGAATATTGGGGATATTCGTCATTCAGGACGTTCAAAGTATATGATTTGGATGCTTTGGGTTCCGGTGAAAAGAAAGTTAAGGAAGTTTCGCAGGAGCAAATTATTTCAGATATTGTTGAAGAAGTAGAGCATTGTAAAGAAGATTCAGAAATTTCTCCGCAAGATGTTTTTGTTACAGCGCCGACAGGGGCTGGGAAATCTGTTATTTTCCAGGTCCCGGCTATTTATCTTGCTCAGAAATATGATTTGCTTACCATAGTCATTTCTCCTCTTATCGGTTTAATGAATGATCAGGTGAAAAATCTTGAGAACAAGAAATATACAAAAGCTAAAACGATCAATTCTGAGATCTCGCCGATCGTTAAGCAGGAGATACTAGAGAAAGTAGCTGCAGATGAGTACCATATTTTATATATGTCACCAGAGACGCTTCTTGCTAGAAGCGATGTCGAACAACTCATAGGTGATCGTACTATTGGTATGATCGTCATTGATGAAGCGCATATTGTTACGACATGGGGTAAACAGTTCAGACCGGATTATTGGTATTTGGGTGATCATATTTCAAAACTTCGCAAGAATCAGATTAATAGAAAAGGGCAGTCCTTTGTCATTGCTACATTTACTGCAACAGCAATCTATAAGGGATTTGAGAATATGTATCAGGAAACAATCAATAGCTTAAATATGATTGGACCAATTACATATCTCGGATATATGAAGAGGGATGACATAAATATTGTCATTAATAAAGAGAAAAAGGCAAAAGAAGAAAGAAAGGAATACGAAAAGGACAAATACGACGAAATATATGACATCATTAAGCGATCGGCTTTACTGAAGAAGAAAACGTTGGTCTATTTTCCTACAGTAACACTTATCAACAGCTGCTATCAATACATTGAGAGCAGAATGAAAAGTGAAGGGTTAAATATCAGAGATATCGTTGCAAGATATTACGGACCTCTTCCGAAGGATGAAAAGAACGAAAATTATAACGATTTCTACAATGGAAAGAAGTTAGTCATGCTAGCTACAAAAGCTTTCGGTATGGGAATCGATATTAACGATATAGAGAAAATTGTTCATTTTGCACCGACAGGAAACGTATGTGATTATGTTCAGGAAATAGGAAGAGCTGCTAGACGATCAGACTTACAGGGAGAAGCTTATTATCATTACAATTCAAAAGATTTTAAATACATTAATCGTCTTCATGGCCTGTCAACCATTTCGAAGTATCAATTGATTGAGGTAATCAAAAAAATCAATGAATTATATCGTGCTAACAGATTGAAGAATATGGCAACTGCTCACACAAAAAAACTAATGCCATGCTGGTAGATGCAGAAAATTTTACCTATATCTTTGATAATCCAATTTCTGATGAAGATGAAAACTTAAATAAAGTCAAAACAGCATTACTGATTATTCAAAAGGATTTTGAATCTAACAAGGGATTTTCACCAATCACAGTACGTCCGATCCCTCTGTTTGCTATTGGCTTTTTTAAGATAGAACCTGCAACACAGAAGCTTCTAAACAACAGATATATTGATAGCGTTCAGGAAATAAATTCAGAAAAACATATTTGTAAGGTTAACCTACAAGCAATTTGGAATAAAAGCTATAAAGATAAATCTTTCCCGCAGTTTAAGTATCTGGTGTACTCTAAGGATAAGGATTTAGATTTCAATAAAGAATATACTTTACAATCTGCGCTGTGGGTAAAAATTGAATTTAAGGATGATTGCGAAGCTGTATTCAGGAAGATTTCAATGATCTTTAAAAAGATAATCAACGATAGTGCAGTTAAGCAAGAATACAAGAAGGAAGAAGATTTAGTGACTGCATTAAGGGATGATTGTGGATTTTCTAAATATAAAGCTCAGTCTATCGTAGATATATTCTTAGCATCCATCAGTTTATACAGCAGCAGTATTTCTTCGAGTATCAGCGGTAGATTATTCAGCAGTAGAGATCTGAAAAATAATACGACTACATATCTTTTTAATAATTCCATGGGATCATATTTTAATTGGCTCGAGCATGGACTTCGCCGAATGTTGGCAGATACACACAATGGAAATTATTATGTAATTAATAACTCAGGCAAGGAAGCAAAGGAAACAAACCTTTTATTAGGCGTTTTTGAATCCTGGGATTTGCTGTCATTTGAGATGAATGGCGGCGAAAATAGCCAGCTTTACATTTATATCAACCAGGTAAGACATTTGGATAATATTGTTAATAATCCTGGAGCCTATAAAAACCGTCTTCTCGAAAAAGTAGCACAGAGACATTTATTATCAGTAAAAATGTTAACATACCTTTATGAAGGGGATTTTGACAGTGACAAAATATGGGATATTTTAGAGGATTATTTCCTTGGCGTGATTCCAGAACGGGTAAAAGAAAACTGTCGTCGAGAGGATCCAGGAATTAAGTTCGATTAATGTTTATTCAGAAAGGGAAAACATGACAGAGAGACAACTGCCAATTGAAAACATTGAGTCGGAAAATCTGACAGGAATTCGTGAAGTTGGTGCAGATCATCATATGGAGAAATATGTACGCGCGACTGGGAATTATTATTTCTGGAGCAGGGGCTATTTCCAAGATATCGTGGAGAGCCGGTCGGATGGTTTCTGCATCTTTCCGGTTTTTCATCTTGAAGATTCCAACGAAGATAATCTAAAGGCAGTTGAAATGGCCGAAGGGATATTTCGTGGGATGGGAGCACATTTTGTTGAACTTCTTGGCAGCTATGTGTACGGGGACACAGGTAGAAGGGTTGAGGAGTTGACTTTATTCGTGCCATATGAAGGAGACATTAGATATATACCAGAGGAGTTCCTTCAGCAGGTCATGAAGACAGCGGCAAGATTCTCACAGAAATACTTTGTTTATTGTAGTCCGAAAATGCATGCAACGTCTTTGTATCGGCAGGCTGAGGGTTCTGAAATATATTTGATTGAGCAATCACTGGGCGACTTTGACATTAATAAAATTGAACTGTATTACAACGCGCTTCGGAAACACCTGATGAAGGACGGAACAGTGTATGTGTTTGAGGGGTATTATTCACCAAACACATATATGGGTGCGATGATGCGGATTCAGAAGGGCTATACGTGGCAACCGGCTGCTGGATGGTATGATACACATATTAAGCGAAAATAGAGGTGCTGAGGAAAAATTTATTTAGGGAAAGAAACGTTAAAGCTTTTTGACTGGTTCTGAAGGAGAAAGGCTCACCATGGAATATTGTAATGATGCCGAGAAGAAGCTGATGGAGATGTATGATTCCATTCGGCTCGGGGCTAATCCGATCTGTCAGGAATGTAAAGCTTCGGTTCCGGAGCTTTCGATGCCGGTCAGTGCGTGGGTTGTAGGAAGTCATTTCTATGAGCACGATAAGAGAGTGCTTTTCGTCGGTAAGACAGCGCGGAGTGATCCGGGAGATGTCTATGGAAATTACAGAACTGCATTTCATGTGACGCGGGAGCTTCTCTGGGAGAAAAGCTGGGCGTACTGGAGCTATACCGGCGGCATTACGGAAGCCTTGTACGGAGAAGATTCACCGGAGCACATTGCCTTCACGAACATGGTGAAATGCAATGATTCACCGGATATTGATACGACGTCTGAGCTTGTGAAGAAGAACTGTGTCTGCCGGCTGAAAGTGCTGAAGCAAGAGATCGACGTGATCAAGCCGACGCATATTGTCAACTTCCTCGTAAATTAACTCTCGCTTTAAGTTTCGGTACTTGAGAACCTTGAAAACCTACGGTTTTAAGCCATTTTCGGGCATTTTTGATTGCTTTTGAGAGGCAAAAGTGGTATTCTATA
>Ga0256404_1005066_pt1 | contig 23904 bp, 23 predicted proteins | sample RumenRJG_01DNA_FD_185990 | JGI IMG/M metagenome (GOLD analysis project Ga0256404, IMG submission 185990) | Bovine rumen microbial communities from Lethbridge, Alberta, Canada - RJG_01 | ecosystem: Host-associated > Mammals > Digestive system > Stomach > Rumen | place: Canada: Alberta | collected... | reverse complement strand
TCAACCGTGACGCTAAGCGTATCCTCGTTTCGCACCTCCGCACATGGGAGGAGCGCAAAGAGGCAGCTCCGAAGGCAGCTAAGAAAGCCGCTAAGGCTGAAGAACCCGCTCTCGACCTGCCGAAGGTAGAGAAGACCACCCTCGGTGATCTCTCTGCGCTCGCAGACCTCAAGGCTTCCATGGAAGCAGAGGCAGAGAAGCCGGCCAAAAAAGCCCCGGCAAAGAAAGCCGCAAAGAAAGACGCTGAGTAATCATTCCTTTGGGATTTAAAATTGGAGAGACGACCTTTGGTCGTCTCTCTCGCTAATAGATGCCCTTTTTACTTGCATCGTACGTCTCGATGGTCTTCGTCTGGATCACACAAGACGTGTCGCCCTTCTGCCAGCACTCCGACTTAGTCGTAATGGTTCGCGTCACGTTGCAGGAACTCAACCCGAAAGCCGCGCCCAACGCCGTCAAAGCCGCAATCAGCACGGAGATGATGATCTTAATGATCTGTTGCTTCGTCATCGCTTACACCTCCTTTCGTTAACCATTGGCCAACGCTTGGTCGTAGGCCTGACCTTCGACATACCAGTACCATGCGGTCATGGTCTTCTTGCCGCCCGGCAGGTCGCGCTGAGCGAGGAAGGTCTCCTGATCCTGCACGACCTTCATCATGTCCGCCTTGCGGGTCTTGATGTTGGCCGCTACGGTTGCGAAGCGCAGACGGGCTGCGGTCTCCTTGGCCGTTACGGCAGTGGATCGTTTCACTTTCTGGCGGAGGTAGATGCGGTTACAGTCGGGACTCTCGGTCGGTGCTACACGGTGGGTACCGAGGAGCATCTTGTTACAACTGTGTTGCGGGTTCTTACCCGGTTTACTCAATGCGCCGGATACACTGTCGATACCGGCACTCCAATTTACTTTTGCCATTTTCGTTAAGGTTTTAATGGTTCAACAATAAATTTGTCTTATAGGCCTCTGGCCGGTCTTACAGCGTAGCGGTCCTACAGTGTAACGATCCTACAGGCCGCAGGCCGGTCAGGCGACTTTTAGTCGCCAATAAGGTCGCCGTTCTGGTCGTAGTTCCCGTTCAGCTTGTGCATTGCATAGCCGAACAAACTGCCGTACTTGTTCTGAGCGTTGTACTCAGCCACCAATTGGGTCTTTTGCTCGCTCGATCCCGCGAGAATCGCACGCACAGCCGCCGACACTTTCGCAAAACGCGCTTTCGCTGCCGTCTGCGCCGCACTCGGCTCCTTCGTGGACGGGTTACACAACTTGCCGGTGTACACCTTACCGGTTTTCTTGTTCGTGCGGAAGTACACATCGCTGTGCTCGCACACTTTCTTTTTCATGCTCTCAATCAGAGCCATAGGCTTAATTTCTGCCATAATAGTTAAGGTTTGGTTTAATGGTTAATGTATGTTAATTACCCCGGATTGTATCCGGTTTTTTCTTCGTTAATTAGCCCGGCATCGGATGCCGGTTTGCTTTTCTTATATTTAGCCACGAATCGCTCCTGATTCGCCTGCTCGTTCGCTGTTTTGACATGCTCTTTCCGGTTCGGACACCGTTGCACAATCTGCTTGCCTTTGTACATCCTAAAATAGTATCCGTCTTTCTTAAGCTGTCCTCTCAACGTATCAATTGGTACAATCATTTCTGCTATCATATTGCCTCCTTTCTCGCGACCATTTCGCGACCATCCCGAACGTCACGCTTACGTACGTGATCCTTTTTCGAAAGACGATGCAAAGATACGATGAACATTTTACTTTTTCCAAATTTTTTCGCAAAAAAATTCAAAAAAATGCATTTTCTCGATTTTTCTCATACCAAGATTCACAGATTCACAGATTCACACATCTGTGTATCTTGGAAAAATCTCCATAATAATATAATAATATTTATATTATATATTTATTATGAGGAAAAAATGAAGATACAAATTTGCGTGAATCTGTGAATCTGTGAATGATTCTTGCCCTAAATATTTGCATATCTCAGATTTTTTTTGTACCTTTGCGCCAAATTTTTGGCGCAGAAAGGAATTAATATGGAAGAGAAGTTCTTTACGTTTGAGAAAATTCACAAAGAGTTAATGCATTGCTTGAGTGTGGAATACAAGCATTATGAAAAGGCAGACGAGTTGTCTTATTTTTTAACTCACTATATCCGACCAGAAAGAATCGGAAAGTATTCTGATGTGGAATGGTATCGCTTCGGCATTACATCAGAGCGTTTACCGGAGATTATTCGGTTAATAGAGAATGATATTGAAGCGTTACGTGTGATGGTGCATTTTCGCGACCACTCCAATGAGGTTTTACCTTTGGAAGTTGAAAACGAAGAGCGATTTGCATTTGAGCGGAGTTGTTGCAAGGAGATATACGGACTAATGCAAAGTTTATCTGCGCGTCCAAAATTCAATAAAGATGGAGAACGCGAACCGGATATAACTCACATTGAACAAGGATATAAATTCTCAGAGGGAGAGCCAACGGATATTTCCAATTGGGGTGCTTGTTCAATTAAATTAGCCGAGATGCTGCCTCATACAAACAAAGATTCTCATTATGATGTTTTTTCTCTGGAAACGATACTTTCAGCTGCTGCGGGAGAGCATGACGAAATTGTATGGAAAATTAAGACGGCAGAAGAAGAAGGCGATTTGGAGGCAAAAATGGAATTGTTTTGCGATGTAGAATACCTGATAAAAGTATTACGCTCAGCAATGGTTTTGTATGAGAACCGTTCGCTTCTGGACAAGGAATATCCCATTATACAAGCGTTGTTCGCTATGGCGGTTTATTTCAAAACGGAGCCATACGATCCAGATTACAACACGAAGGCACGTCAGCCGCTTTTTGATCGCATCTATATTGCCATCAATGATTATTTTATGTCATTAAATAAGTGGTTCTTTTCTTATGGTCAATTGGAAGATACCGTAGAGGCTATCCGTCAGTTACAAGCAGATTCAGAGGATGGATCAATGGAAAATATACCACAAGTCATCCGTGAGCGTATCTTGAATGAGTCATCGAAGGATTTACAAAATGATAGGCTGCGTATTCATAAACTGCGCAATGCTTATACCGCTTGTAAAAACGATTTGGGAAAGCGGTTTAAGGGTGGTAGCCAATGGTTCTATATTTACAAGTTGATGGTAGAAAACAGGACCTACGAAGATAAGACATACAAACTATTCCTTAGTGATTTGGCAAGTGCTGGAGTTCCAGAAAAGGAAATGCCCAATACTGACACATTTGCTCGAAAGTATAGTCAAATGAAGGAAGGCATCTTCTTTCCGAATTGGAAGGTAAAAGCGGGAGGAAGGCAAGCTACTCTGGATGAGGGACTGCAAATCGCAAGAATCGCTTTTGGGGTATTATATGGAGATGTATAAGTGTAAGTGAAGTGTATGTTATGTGCAAGTATATCGGTATGTAAAATGTAAGCAAAAATGTAAGCGAACAGAATATATGTAGGTATAAATGTAGGCTTCTGTAAAACGTTTTAGTGTATTAACGAAATGTAGTAATTTTGCACCGTCTTTCGAAAGGGAGGCGGTGTTTTGTTAGTTAGAACAACACCTTGTTGAATTATTTAACCCGCGAAAGTTTTTGTATAGCTTGTGTACACGTGAAAGGCCTTTCGTAAAGCAAAAGCCAAGCAGAAATTTTCGTTTTATGAAAAACAAAGTTAATCGCGCCCTTGTGGCAGAGAAAAAGCAAAATTATTTATGCGTAGATTTGACTACGAAGATGAAGAAGAGCGATCTTCAAGTGTTGGACAGCCGTAAGGGAACGTTGCATCGGACGGACGAGGACAAGTTCACATTTATTGAAAAAGGCGTGCGTACGTATGAGACGCGACCGGCGTTGCATTGGCGACTATTAGACAGGACCAAGCATGGTAAGATCAAGTACAACGCACAGCATGTGATGGTACAGATTTATGTATCGCACGATGACTACAAAAACGGTCACGAACTGGCGGACCTCCTCGCGTCCGAGATTGAGACGATGGGTGAGACACTTTGTCAAATTGACATCAAATCGGAGGTAGAAGCATGTTGCTAATCGCAATCAGAAAGGGAGGCGTGAAGTGTAGTAGCGCCTGTCCCTTCTACACCGAGACAGGCAAAGTGACCGGTGTACGTGGAGTGCCATTGAAAACGCATTGCCGCATGACGATGAACCCGTGGATGGTGGATTGCGATATCTACAACCCATGCAACATTCACAAGGTGGAAGTGTCGGAAGAAGAGTTTCAGACGATGCTGAAGTCAGTGAAGAAACGCGCCATCAAGCAACGCAAACTCTATCCGGAAGACCACGAGGAAATTCATGCCGTCGGCTGTGAATGGACTCGTTCCAAAGGCAAGTGGAATGCCGAAAAATCATCAAACGTTAAACATTAAAAATGACTATTATGAATACTAGAATTTGTTATCAACAATCTGTAACCAAAGGAACACCGATGCCTTGTACACCCGAAATCTGGGACCAACTCATCGACAGTCCCGAAGTCAAGTCCATCTGCGACCAGATCGCCGCTCTTGACCCGACCATGTCAGACTACAACGACCGCAAACAAGCGCTCAAACGTCGTCTGCCTATCATCATTCCGCACGCAGCGTCATTCCGTAACGGCAAGCGCGTCAGCGCAGATGCTATCCCGTCCGGTCTCGCAATGCTCGATGTCGATCACGTGGAGAACCCAAGAGAATGGTGGGCTAAATTATTCAATGGCCAAATAAATGAACAAACGGTACATGACAAAATGGTAAATAACAAGATCTACCTCGTAGCCATTACCGCTTCCGGTCAAGGCTTGCGTCTGATTGGTGAACGTCTCGAACGCGAGTCCATCGAAGCCGCACAACTTCGTATCGCTACTGCCCTTGGGATCAAGGAATATGACGCGGTGACAAAGGATTTGGCACGCGCCAGTTACGTTGTCCCTCGTTCCTATATCCTTTGGATATACGAGGCAGGTCTATTTGCCGAGCGAGAAGTTTTGTCCATTGATTCCGGATTGTATCCGGAGAAAGCTCTCCCACCTCATCAAGAAGTTTCGTCCGTTTCGTCCGAATTAAATTCGGACACCGGCGCAGCCGGTCTCATGTACCGCGGCATGCCCTACGATGCCATCGTCAAGCAACTGATGATCGAGATTGGTGCCGCTGAAGGAGCGATGCAGGGTGAACGAAATACGGTGTACTTTAGTTTGGCGAATTATATGCGGTATATATGCGATTTTGATTCGGGGTTGTTACTGAAGGTGTTGCCGGATTTCGGATTGAGCGAACAGGAGAGAAGGCAAGCTATTTCGTCGGCAATAGGAAGACCAAGAAAGAGCCAGATACCGATGGTATTACAGAGCGCTATCGCTATCTGCGAGAAAGAGGCACATCTGGACGAGCAATCGCCGCTGGAAAAATCCACAGCATTGCCTCTGCCCGAACTGCCGCGTCTGCTCAAACTCGTTTGCCGCCGTTTGCCCGAAGACTATCGTGCTGCAATGATCATTGCTTCGCTTCCAGTCCTCGGCACATTAGCAACGCGCATCCGTTTCGAGTACCTCGACCGTCAGGAGCAATCGCTCTCGTTCTTCTCTTGTATCACCGCACCGGCCGCATCCGGTAAGTCCTTCATCCGCAAACCGCTGGATTTGCTGCTCACTCCGATCAACGAGCAAGACGCGATTGAGCGTGAGAAAGAACAGGCGTACAAGGACAAACTCCGTGCCTCGAAGAACAGCAAGAACCAACCGGAAGATCCGCACGCTTGTCCGCGTAACAATGGCGTAGCCATTTCGATTGCCAAACTGCTCCAGTTGCTCACTTATGCCGAAGGCAAACACCTCATCGGTATCGGCGAGGAAATGGACACGCTGGTCAAGTCCGAACGTGCCGGTGTCTGGAGCCAAAAGAGCGATATTTACCGTCTTGCGTTCGACAATGCAGAATACGGTCAAGCCTACATGTCCGATTCGAGTTTCAACGCACATATCCATGTGTATTACAACTTGCTTCTAACCGGCACACCGAACTCGCTCCGTCGCTTCTTCAAAGACCTCGAAAACGGTCTCGCAACACGTGTCTGCTTTGCACAGTTACCAGACACTTCGTTCACCGAAATTCCCGTTTTCGCACCATACACCGAAGCGGAGAAAGAGGAGATCATCCGTTGGGCGCGTCGGCTCGATGCCGAACAAGGCACACTCGTTTGTCCGCAACTGAACGGTACCATAGCCAACTGGCTCGAACAGAAACGGCAACAGGCGATGGAAGCCGACTCGCACGCTATGGACACGCTCCGTCGTCGTGCCGGTGTGATGGGATTCCGTGCAGGTATGCTCTGTTACTTGCTCGAAAACCGCAAGTTCACCAAAACGGTTGCACAATTCGCAGAGTGGGTTGCCGAGTATGTCTTCCGCAATCAGATGGAACTCTGGGGCGAACAGATGGAGCAAGAACTTTCCGGCGCACTCGAAGTGCTCTCCGGCGAAAGAGGTTCAGCCGCGTCTCTCTTGGCTTTGCTACCTGCTGAGTTCAGTACTGCCGATCTCATCAAACTCCGTGCTCGCAAAGGTCAATCGGTCAAGAACAATGCTATCTGCATGGTCCTCAACCGCTGGAAAACCAACCGCAAAATCGAGCAAATCGGCGAAGCCCAATTCCGCAAACTCTAATCCGAGAGACGAGCAATATTGCTCGTCTCTTTTTTCTTCATATTACCGAATTGATTTTCTACAAATGGCTTAATGAAAAATCTTCAAATTACTGAATAAAATTTCTTCAAATTACTGAATTTTTGCAAAAATATTTGCGTATATCAATTATTTTTGCTACCTTTGCAGCGGATTTTAAAAACATGCTACTATGCCAGTAAAATTTGAGTATCGAAAACGCATCGCAGACGAGTTGTTAGAGTTGCAATTAGAAGCTGCCGGATATGTGATTATTGAGGGAGCAAAATGGTGTGGCAAAACAACAACGGCCTTACAGCAAGCGCGTAGTGTCATTTATATGGATGATCCTGATCGTAAAGAGGAGTATCTGTATTTGGCACAAACGAATGTAAGAGAATTGTTGGAAGGCAAAACACCTCATTTGATTGATGAGTGGCAAAAAGCGCCACAGATATGGGATGCTTGTCGGTTTATGGTGGATAGAAGCCCTAATGATGGCTTATTTATCTTGACCGGCAGTGCAGAACCTGTCGACCAATCTCTGATAAGTCATAGTGGTACAGGACGTGTTGGCTGGGTAAAGATGCGACCGATGAGTTTGTGGGAGTCGGGAGAATCAAGCGGAGGCATATCATTAGCAGCTCTATTTGAAGGTAAGTTTGATGCAGAAAGAGCAATTGACCACTCTTTACGTGATATCTGTTTTCTGATATGCCGAGGCGGTTGGCCGAAAGCGTTAGAAAAATCAGAACGTGCGGCTCTCAAACTATCATTCAACTATATCGACACTATCTCCAAACGTGAGATTAAGGAAGTTGATGAAGTCAATCGTAGTGAAGCGAATACACGCAGATTGCTACGTAGTTATGCGCGCAATCAGGCTTCACAAGCAAGTAAGAGTGCTATTGCAGCGGATATGGCGAATTTTGATGGGCAGAAAATGGACGAGAATACCATTTCCTCTTACATCAAGGCGCTTAAAAAACTCTTCGTCATAGAGGACATGGAAGCATGGAATCCGAACTTGCGCAGCAAAGCGGCTATTCGTACTGCCGACACACGCTATTTTACCGATCCGAGTATGGCTACAGCTGCGTTGGGTATCGGTCCTGCGGACTTGATGAAAGACCTCAATACATTGGGGCTGTTCTTTGAAACGTTGGCTGTACGCGACTTGCGTGTGTATGCAGAAGCTAACGATGGGCAAGTGTTCCATTATCGTGACAACAATAATCTGGAGTGCGACGCGGTTATACACCTGCGCAACGGACACTATGGTTTGGTAGAAATAAAGTTAGGCGGTGAAAGCCTGATAAACGAAGGAGCGAAAAACCTGCTGCTGTTAGAGCAGAAGATTAATACGGATAAGATGTACGCGCCATCATTCAAGATGGTTTTGACAGCGGTTGGTCAATACGCCTATCGCCGAGACGACGGTGTGTATGTTATCCCTATCGGCTGCTTGAAACCATAGAATACACCAAAATTCACAGATTCACAGATTCACACAAAATTGTGAGTAAAATCGCATTACGGTCGCATTTTGCGGCCGTTTTGCTTTAATTATGCAAAATTATTTGCATATGTCAAAAAAATTGTATCTTTGCACGCAAAAATGCGTGCCGATCCCAACAAGCAAAATGGCGGTGCCCTCGCCTTATGTATCCACAAAAAAAGAGACGGGGCACGATGTATGTGCTCCGTCTCCGGGAGAGATAGCCTATCGGCTACGATTTAGATTCCTTGTTCCGGAATTTCTCCGCCGCCGGTGCTGAAGTTATTACTTGCAGTCATCAAGTTCATGGCCTTAACGACCGATACTTCTGTTTGCGGAATATTATAGTTCTTTTTCATAACAATTTAACGATTTAACAGTTTAACGATTTAACGTACTTCCTGACCTTGTGCATTGTACTTAACGCCGTTCTTGATAATATAGAGCACGCCGTTCTCCATTACTTTCTCGGAGCGGACATTGTTCTGAACGTTCTCTACACCGGTAGCCACGTTCTTACCCTCAACGATGCGTGCAGGCATGCCGCGACGGATCGGAGAGTTGTTGGCACCGGTGTTGATGACAAAGAACGCACGGAAGGACAAGAGGTTACCGTTTGCGTTCGGCCAGTAGAGCACGTCGTTCTGTCCGAGGAAGAGGTAACTGTGGTTCTCTTCGGTCTGAGCCTCCATAGCATATGGAGCAAATGTACCACGGAAAGTGACACCATCTATTGTAACGGCATTGTCAATCAGGTTCGCATTGTTGATCGTAACATCCGTGAAGTCGAGTTGGCTCAAGATATCTGTCTCTGCTTCATATTTCACGAAATACGGCTTACCGGCTACGATAGAAGTCGTTTCCTCTAACTCGACGTGCAGTGTTCCGCCGCTTACGCTAATACCGGACAGCTCCATTACCTTGAATCCGTCGAGGATCGTACCGGTCAAGGACGGGAGATCGAACGGCAAGCAGAGCGTGTTGTAATAGGTGTTACGATAAACAGGACGCACGATAGCCACTTGGTCAATTGTATGACCGTCTTGGGCAGCGAGGAAGGAAGAGATAGCCGCACCCACAACCGTGTTGTCGCCACTGTCTCCCATCGCAGCAGATGCTTTATCTGCGATGCTTACGTTGAACGACTGTACGGCACCATCATTATGGTTCGCATCGCCCTTGACGTAGTAATAAACGGTATAGTCACCAACAGCAGTTCCCGTCGGAATATCCTCACTCCAGTTCGTACCATCGAGCGAGTACATCATCGTACCGTCCGGCGACGAACCGGCAGTAGCCAGCGGTTGAGCGTCACCTGTATATTCGAGATTCTCGATAGCGGCAGGAACGGTAGCGATGGTAGTTGTGGACGATTTGGCGATAGTCACTTGGAAGTTAGAGCCGTTATTGCTGTTATAGTTGCTATTACCTTCTACTTTATAGTAAACAGTATAAGAACCGGCGTTCGTGCCGGTAGGAATAGATGTGCCCCACGAACCGCTGCCTACCTTATATTGCATCGTACCACCGTTAGTGGAACCGGCATTAACCAATGCTTGTGCCGAACCTGAGTACGTCAAGTTTGCCTTAGCCGTCGGAGCGGTAACTGTAGGATTGGCTTTGGCGATTGTAACATTTACACTTCCTATTCCACTATTTGAAGCGCCACCGGTTCCTTGTGCATAGTATTGAACGGTATAAGTGCCGGCATTGGTAGCTGTAGGAATAGAGGTGCTCCAACTACTTGAACTACTTAATTTATAATACATCGTACCATTCGAAGCTGCACCAGCGTTTACCAATGCTTTCGCGGAACCGTTATAAGTAAGACCGTACTTAGGTGTAGGAGCAGTCGTCACCGAAGCTTGATTGATTATCCAATTGGCATAGAGAGTAGTGTTGGAAGTCTGGTCCCAGTATCTTACAGGGTCGCCATTCGCATTGTAGTACTGCGTGCCACTGCCGCCCGTGCCGGTGAAATAACCGTCAAAGGTATAACCCGTACGTGTCGGCTTTGTTATACTAGGCGGTGCCGAACCGTAGGTAGCGGTGACGGAGTTTGAACCGCCTGTACCGCTCTGCTTGTTGAAACTGACGGTGTACGTGTTCCCCGTGTAAGTAACCTGTATCTGGCTGATACCGTAGCCACTATAATTGCATTGCAAGCGAGTTTGCGTGTTGTTGACATTGCTGACGGTAATGGTGGCACCCACAGTAGGACTGTTATTACTTAGCGTTCCATTAGTAGCAGTGATAGGGCTCCGAGGCCACAAAGACGCCTTAATTGTAAATTTAACTTGGGTAATAGTATACCCCGCCGGTACGGAAATTTGCATATCATATCCTATAGACAGGACAACTCTGCCATCATAATCAGTCTCAGCGCAATACACAGTAACCGGACTTTTTGTATTATTGCCTGTACTTAAGCTGATGAACGTCTTCATGTCCGCCCATGCGCCCTGCGCTATCGCTAATAGCGCTGTTAGTAAGAAAAATAGTTTAACTTTTCTCATAATGTTTTTTTTTAATTGGTTAATATTGTTAATTTTGTTTGTTTTGTTTCACACAATTCCGGTTGCAAAGATACAAAAAAAAATAACGTACGCAAGACGCGTACGCAGATTTTGTTTTAAACTCACACTTTTGGTGCATTTTTTGTTTTAAACTCACAATGATAACCGTTAACCTCTCCCCCTTGGCTATCACGCCATTGGCTAGGCGTGAGGCCTGTCTCGCGGGTGAAGACCTGGTAGAAGAGGCGGCGAGAGGAGAACGGAGCGGATTTACGCCAAACGACCGAACAAATTTGCGCCAAATGACCGAACAAATTTGCGCCAAATGACCGAAAAAGTGCAAAAATATTTGCATATATCAATTATTTTTACTACCTTTGCAGCGGATTTTGAAAATTACTGATTATGGAAGGTTATAAACCACGTGTCGCAGATCAATTATTAGCGGATTTATTAGAAGCATGCGGGTGCGTGCAAATAAAAGGTAGTAAATGGTGTGGCAAATCAACTACTGCAGAGCAGTTGGCAAAAAGTGTCGTATATATGGCAGACCCTGCTGATGGTCCGCGTAATATACAAATAGCGCAATCTACGCCTAAGTTTCTTTTGCAAGGCGAAACGCCTCGGTTGATTGATGAATGGCAAGTGGTGCCGACTTTATGGGATGCCATCCGCGGCGAGGTGGATCATCGTCGTGCTGTAGGGCAGTTTATTATTACCGGCTCTGCAGTACCTGCAGACAAATCGAAGATTGTTCACACCGGTACCGGTCGAATCGCACCGCTTGTTATGCGACCGATGAGTTTATGGGAGTCCGGCGATAGTTCAGGAGAATTGAGTTTAGCCTCTTTATTTGAGCAACCCGAGCAATTATTGTCTGAATCCAAGATTGACATTGAGGAACTGGCTTATTTGGTTTGCCGAGGAGGTTGGCCTTTATCTACAATAACCCCGAATAGCAAAGCTGCTCTCAAACAAGCCAAAATATATTATGAAGGAGTCGTTGGTTCCGGTAACGGAGAAGATTCTGATATCTCTCGTGCAGATGGTATACGTCGAAATCCGGATCGCGTAAAACGATTGATGCGTAGTCTTAGTCGCAATCTCGGCACACAAGCATCGTTGGACACTATCTATCAGGATATGATCATCAACGATAAAGAGAGTTTGGATAAAGATACTATCTCGTCTTATATTTCAGCGCTCAAAATGATCTTCGTCGTTGAAGACATGCGTGCATGGAATCCGAACTTGCGTAGCAGGACGGCTATCCGCACGGCTGATACGCGCTATTTTGTTGATCCGAGTATTGCTGCCGCTGCTTTGGGTTTAGGACCAAAAGATTTGATAAACGACTTAGAGACCTTTGGTCTCTTCTTCGAGACGATGGCGGTGCGTGACTTGCGAGTGTATGGAGATGCTTTGGGAGGTACCGTTTATCATTACCGCGATAAGAACAATCTTGAGTGCGATGCCGTATTGCATCTGGAAAACGGCAACTACGGTTTGATAGAAATCAAATTGGGCGGTGAGGATGATATTGAGAAAGGTGCAACGGTGCTCAAAGACTTAGCGGACAAGATCGACACGACCCGAATGAAGAATCCTTCATTTATGATGGTACTCGTAGGCCTTGGTAGGTACGCCTATCGCCGAGACGACGGTGTGTATGTTATCCCTATCGGCTGCTTGAAACCATAGAATACACCAAAATTCACAGATTCACAGATTCACACAAAATTGTGAGTAAAATCGCATTACGGTCGCATTTTGCGGCCGTTTTGCTTTAATTATGCAAAATTATTTGCATATGTCAAAAAAATTGTATCTTTGCACGCAAAAATGCGTGCCGATCCCAACAAGCAAAATGGCGGTGCCCTCGCCGCCGTATATAGACACAAAAAAAGAGACGGGGCACGATGTATGTGCCCCGCCTCTTGCGATACAATTAGCCTATCGGCTACGATTTAGATACCGTCTCCCCCTTGGCTATCACTTGTAGTCCGAACGGGCGTTTTTGCTGTTATATCAACATCTTGTCTGTATTGAGTAAGCGTTCCAACTTTTGGCTATCAGAGGAAGTGCAAACTACCCTAAATTTAGAATAATCTATTCACATGGTCGTAGCGAAGCGCCCAAATGTCTCCGGCTGTATTCTCAAAGTCACCACCATAAACGACAGAGCGTCGAACAATAGGTGTGCTCGTCCATTGAGGAAGCATCTTGAGCGTTTTCGCAAAATCCGTTTGGTAGGTCATTGACGATTTAACTTCGATAGCTGTCAGTTGTCCCTCTTCCTTGACTAATATATCCACCTCTTGCCCGTTACTGTCCCGATAGAAGAACACATTTCCTTCTTTACCTTGGTTGAAGCGATGTTTGATGCATTCCATTACCACCAGGTTCTCAAAAACAGCGCCCCGCATCTTATCTAATGCCAATTGTTTTGGGGACTCAATATCCAACAGATAGCATGCCAAACCCGGATCGTTGAAATAAAGTTTCGGAGTCTTAACTACACGCTTGGTGATATTTTCGTAATACGGCGGTAGCAGCGTCACGAGGTACGAAGCCTGCAAAACCGACAACCAATGACTGACGGTCTTACTATCGACACCCAGTTCCATCGCCACCTCTGATGCGTTAAAAAGCGAACCTATGCGGGCGGCGCATAACTTCATAAACTTAAGGAACTGCATTTGGTCTTTGATTCGCAGCAAATCCCTCACGTCTTTCTCTAAATAGGTTTTGACATAAGCAGGATAGAACAGATGGGCCATATTCTTACGGGCGCAGATAGCAGGGTAAAGACCATCATAAAGCAGCTGATTGGTGTTTTTATCCGCAATCTGCTCGGCGGTCTCTTCCATCGACATCGGCAATAACTCATACACACCGGCACGACCGGGTAACGACTCCGTCAAGCCCTGTAGCAACTCCAGATTACTACTCCCGGTAAGCACAAATCGACGCGAAGGATCGTCATCCACGATGCCTTGGATATAATCCAGTAACACGGGGACTTTTTGTACCTCATCGATGAACATCCCTTCCTTATGCTGGTTCAAAAACGCTACCGGGTCTTGTTCGGTGAAAGCTCGTACATGCAGGTCTTTCATACTATATCTCGGCAACTCAGGGAACAGGTGCTTGAGCATAGTCGATTTACCGGACTGACGAGGACCGGTCACTGAAATAACAGAGAAATACTGCGCCGCTTCTTTAATGACGCTCTCTAATCGGCGTGGAATGTAAATAGGTTGTGCCATAGGTGTATATTTTTATGCAATTTCGGAATTGCGCTGCAAAATTACATAAAATATTTGGAATATGCAAGGATTTTGCGATAAAAATTAAATTTATTTAAGATTTTAGCGGAAAAGACTTGCTATTCGCACGACTGTGCGACTGTAATTTCGGAGGATTCCTTGTTCGGAACGAATAAGGGCGTGCCGAAATTACAACAAATATTTGTATATTTTTTTATTTGATATCTGCAAATTTTTCTGCATATTTTTTGCTAATTGTAGGTGTTTTTCTTGGCTATTTGGAGAAATTTCATTCAGTAATTTGAAGAAAATTCGTTTGGCAAGTTGCAGATTCACAAAAAAAGAGACGGGGCACGATGTGCGTGCTCCGCCTCTTGGAGAATTAGCCTATTGGCTATGATTTACCACTGTTCATCGGTGATAGTGGTGCTCAGACCCATCTGGTCACCGGCAGCACTGCCGGCAAGGAGATTGGATTGCAATGCGATAGACGCTACGGTTACTCGGTTGAAAATATGTCTTAGCCATAACTTGTTTCCTTTCTATTTAAATTGTTAAACATTCAACCTTTACATATTACTTAACCATCATACCGTTTGCGTTGTACTCAACACCGTTGCGGATGATAATGAGTTGACCGTCACGGAGTACCTTTGTACTTTGTACATTGCCTTGTACATTCTCAACACCGGTAGCGGCATCGAAGATGAACGGCATGCGGCGCGGAGCGTTGTTCGAACCGCTGAATACCACATATGCCTTGTGCGCATTGAGGTTAGCAGCGGTATAGTGATAGAATCCAACCACACCATCGGTACCTGCCAATACATAGCAGTTAGCCGGAGTAGCGATCTGGGTATCGGAACCTTGCAGGTCGTTCGTTGCCGTGAAGGTAACAGCCGCTGCATCGCTCGGGGTGAGGGTGAACGGAGTTACGGTCGATTTGAGGATAACGGCATTGTCATTCGGGATAACCTGACCTGCCTCGGCAATCTTCGTCAGGCGGAGTGCATTCTCGCTAATAGTAGCCACGTATGCCTCTACGCCTTCGGGCAGTTCGTATTTCTTGGCGCTGTCGTAGAAGGTGCTGTAGTAAACGCTTGCGTTCTGCGGGTCCACATTCGGAGTAATCTCCTGTGTTGCCGGTTCGTCGCCGCCGGCGATAGCCTCGATTTGGCCGGCATAAGCAGACCAGTTCTCCGCAGCCTTGTAGTCAGCTACCGACTCTGCCGGCACATAAATTTTAAGGCCTTCCGCTGTACTTTCGAATGCAGCACTTCCGAGGGTTGGTGGCGTAGTAGCATTGATAGTAACCGACGCCAGACCGGAGCAATATGCGAAAGCCCAATCTCCAATACTTATGACGCTGTTGGGGATCTCAATAGATGCCAGACCGGAGCATTCACTGAAAGCACCCTCTCCAATGCTTGTGACGCTGTTGGGAATGGTGATGCTTGTAAAACCGCAACCAGAGAAAGCCCCATTCCAATGCTGGTGACGCTGTTGCCAATCGTCACACTTGTCAGACCGGCGCATCCATTGAAAGCATAATCTCCAATACTTATGACGCTGTTGGGGATCTCAATAGATGCCAGACTGCTGCACATACCGAAAGCCGCCATTCCAATGCTGGTGACGCTGTTGGGGATCTCAATAGATGCCAGACTGCTGCACATACCGAAAGCCGCCATTCCAATGCTGGTGACGCTGTTGCCAATCGTCACACTTGTCAGACCGGAGCATTCACTGAAAGCATAATTTCCAATACTTATGACGCTGTTTGGAATGGTGATGCTTGTCAGACCGGAGCAATGAGAGAAAGCATTGATTCCAATGCTGGTGACGCTGTTGGGGATGGTTACACTTGTCAGACCGGAGCAATAATAGAAAGCATTGATTCCAATGCTGGTGACGGTGTATGTCACGGAATTGTACTCTACCGATTCGGGAATGTTAACGGTCGTTAAGTAGGGGTAGTTTGTTTCATACAGATCTTGATACGTCACCTCTGCCGTTTGGTTATCGGCATCGAGGTTGTAATACAAGTCACCGATTTGGACTCTTTCGGCGAAGATGGTTCCTACGCTCATGAGCGCGTCAAAGAGAAAAGTTAAAATTTTCCTCATAATTTAATTGTTTTTAATTGGTTAATATTGTTAATTTTGTTTGTTTTGTTTCACACAATTCCGGTTGCAAAGATACAAAAAAAAACACACATACACAATAGGCGTATGCATTTTTTGTTTTAAACTCACACTTATGGTGCATTTTTTGTTTTAAACTCACAATGATAACCGTTAACCTCTCCCCCTTGGCTATCACGCCATTGGCTAGGCGTGAGGCCTGTCTCGCGGGTGAAGACCTGGTAGAAGAGGCGGCGAGAGGAGAAACCACAGGAGTCCGCCACCGCCTGCATCGATAGTTTAGGCTGAGCGTTCATCTGTTGCTTCGCTTCCTCCACGCGATACGAATTGATATACTGGTAGAAGGTCTTTCCGTACGCATCGCGCAGCAATTGGCTGACATATGTTCGATTGATAGATAGTACACACTGGATATCCGTCACTTTCATTGCCGGGTTGAGATAAGGCTTATCGGTTTTCATCCATTTCTCCAGAACAGCTATCTTTTTCTGTCGTTCAGGCGACAGGGGAACGGCCTTTTGGGGCGCTGTATCAACAGACTCTTCCGACTGTTCAATAGCCTCAATCTCGGATTCTATCTCATGGATCGTCATGTGCGCCCAGGGGTCGCGACGGAATAGGATCTGCTCCGTTCCGTACACGATCAGGATCGATAGCAAGAACTGCTGAGTGAACACGCGCGTAGGGCTGTTAGAGATGCACATATAGAAAAATACACCGCATATAGCTACCAGTATCAGCAATATACGCACGATAGACTGGACATCTATATCTTGCATCGTGGAGTAATTCTGCTCACACCATATTCTATACGCGCGTATATGAGAGGAGACCATGAATACTAACAAGACCGGATACAGCGCGATGAGAATAGATAGATCGATAGACTCCGTCATCTCGTCGATGATAACAACTGCAATCATCGGCAGTAACTGATAGCATACCCTGCGAAACGATATCCATCCCGGACGCAGTATCTCCGTAGGATAAAGCGTAAGTAACCATCCTAATAGGTTGCATATCAATAGCGCCATAGATGACATAGGCTGCGAGCCAAGCGCAAGCAATGGGATTCCAAAACCGACATCCAGCACCATGCAGGTCAGATCTAATATACCCCAAATGGTCAATGACCACGCCCATGATTTGCGAAAACGCATACCGTCCGAATGAGCAAAAATTAGCACAGCTCCCATGCAACACAGACCTATATTGAATATATTCTGAAGGGGCGTGATGATGGAGTCAAACAGCGTAGCATTTATGTACTGCGAAGCGTAGCAACACACGATAGTTAGCATAAATAGCACAGCCCCAAAGATCATCTCACGGGAATAAATCTGCCATATTTCGCTAATGCGTCTGCTATACATACAAATCTCTTATTGTAAAAATCGCCTGCAAAGGTACTGCTTTTTTCGGACATATGCAAGTTTTTGGGCAGAAAAATTTTTTCATATATGCTAATTTTTTTGTGATTAATATGCGCGTGCGTGTGTTTGATATATGGTGTGCCTGATATATCATGTGTAGTCTTGTCTTATAAATCGGAATATTTTTGCCTATGTCAAAAAACTATCGTAGCTTGGTGTTGACTTTTCTTAACTATTACACGCGTCCCCAACGCGCGTCCACGCAATAGTCAATCATATTTGAAAAGTAGCTACCGGTGAACCTGTTTCTCTCCGCTGCATACCCATAAAACACGTAGACATTTCTCCAAATCTACAAAAAAAACGCAGATTTGGCTGAATGTACGCATGAAAACTAAGCGATTTTTAGCCAAATCTGTGAAAACACCTATGATTTGGTTGAGTATCCACGCTTAAATGTATATTCTATTGTTTTTTATCTTTTTTTGTTTTTCCCCCTTTTAATAAGGTGTTCGTTTCACTCACGGACTTAGTTTATTGAGCTTTTCCCCTTTAATAAGGTGCTCTCTTCGTTCGCGGCTTGTTGTGCGGTAAACCGCGAGAAAGAAAGTCGTGAAAGGATGAATCGTTTTCAAAGAAATCAAAGAAGGAAAACAGAGGTAGTTTCTTCCTGGGAGAGATCAAGGAAATAAAACAGATGCGGCTCGTCGAGTCGCCTCTATTTTTTTGCGTCTTATCAGCCCGAAGGGCATCGCCGGACGTAAACATTTCGGGGAAAAAAAGTTGTTGGAAGAAATAAATTTGCGGGAAACTATGATTTTTTGCTTAAAAAATTTGCGGGAAAGAAAATTTTTTTGTACCTTTGCAGCGATTTTCAAAGAATGAAAGTATGGAAAGAGTATTCAAACGCAAAATCTACCAGCAATTATTAGATTGGAAACAGAGCGAGAATGGTCGTACGGCCATCTTGGTAGAAGGAGCCCGGCGTGTAGGTAAGTCCACGATTGTGGAGTTGTTTGCCAAGCAAGAGTACGAGTCGTATATCCTCATTGACTTTAATAAAGCAAAGAAAGATATTATCGCACTTTGGGACGATCTTATGGATCTCGATGCTATCTTTCTATACCTTCAGAACGCATATCGGACGACCTTGCACCCTCGCAAGTCAGTGATTATCTTTGACGAGGTGCAGAAATGCCCGCTTGCCCGCCAAGCCATCAAATATCTTGTGCAAGACGGTCGGTACGATTATATTGAGACCGGTTCACTCATTAGTATTCATAAGAATGTGAAAGATATTACCATCCCGAGTGAAGAGGATAGAATCACTATGCACCCTATGGACTATGAGGAGTTCCGCTGGGCAATGGGTGACACGGCTTCTATTTCGCTTTTCAAACAGCAGTTTGATAAACGAATGACACTTGGCGACGAGCTTGCACGAACCAAAATGCGTGAATTGCGTTTGTATATGTTAGTAGGCGGTATGCCGCAAGCGGTTAATACTTATCTGGATACCAAGAACCTGCGTGCGGTAGATAAGACCAAGAGAGGAATTATCAAATTGTATTTGGAAGATTTTCAGAAGATTGATCCTACCGGTAACGCAGAACGAATGTTTAAGAACATCCCTGCGCAGCTGAGCAAGAATTCTTGCCGATACAAACCTTATTCGGTAGTGGGACAGCAAACCGAAACAAAGATGGCGGAATTGCTTCAAGACTTGGAACAAAGCAAAACGACATTACTCTGCTATCATTGTACAGACCCGAATGTAGGCCTATCCGCCACTATAGACTTAGACCGCTACAAGATGTATGTAGCGGATATTGGCTTGTTCGTGACGCTTTGTTTTTGGGATAAATCGTACACAGAAAATATTCTTTACGATAAATTGTTAGCAGATAAACTACCCGCTAACTTAGGCTATGTATATGAAAATCTTGTAGCACAGATGTTTGTTGCCGTGGGGAATAATCTTTTCTATCATATCTTCCCAAAAGACGACAAGCATAACTATGAGATTGACTTCCTTCTTTCGCGTGGCACGAAGATCTGCCCCGTAGAAGTCAAGTCTTCTAATTATAAAACCCACGCGTCTATGGACGAGTTCTGCAAGAAGTACCCCTCGCGCATAAGCAATCGTTATTTGATATACACAAAGGATTTACGTAAGGACGGCGAATTGTTGCTTGTGCCGGTATATATGGCAGGATTGCTGTAAGACTAAATGATAAGGACTAAAAGTGTTCGCTGTTCGCGAACGGCGAACATGCCATGCAAAAGCATAGGAATTATCGAGCGTAAGCCAAGTAAAATTATTAGGAAAAATGATAGAAATATAGCATATGAAAGTACTATTGATTAATGGTTCGCCGCGGAGGAGCGGGAACACGTATCTGGCGCTGAAGGAAGCAGCGCAGGAGTTGGAAAAGAATGGCATCGAGACCGAGATCGTAGGTATCGGGACAAAGCCCGTACGCGGGTGTATCGCGTGCTCGACCTGTAAGACGAAGGGCAACAACCGCTGCGTGTTCGAAGACGATATCTGCAATGAGGTAAGTGCGAAGATGGCTCAGAGTGACGGACTGATCGTGGGTTCGCCGGTCTATTACGGGCAACCGAATGCGACCGTGCTGGCGCTGATTCAGCGAATGCTGTATTCGAACGGAGCGGCGTTTAATGGCAAGCCTGCTGCCGGTGTAGCCGTGTGTCGCCGAGGCGGAGCGACTGCCGCGCTGCAGACGCTCAATATGCCGTTTCAGCTGCTGAATATGCCGATCGTGACGAGCCAATACTGGAACATCGTCTATGGTCGCTTGGAAGGCGAAGCGGCGCTCGATGCCGAAGGCATGCAGACCATGCGGTCACTCGCCAAGAACATGGCCTATCTGCTCAAATCCACCCAAGATCAACCCAAGCCGGAATACGAAGCGCGGCAGGCTATGCATTTTATCCGATAAGGACAAAAACTGCAAATAAATTTGCATATATCAGATTTTTGTAGTACCTTTGCAGCCGCAAAGGTTTGCTAAGAAAAATAACTTATTCACATAAATTATCATATGTCTGAAAAGAAGCATGTAGCATTGGTTTTGGGATCGGGAGGTGCCAGAGGGTTGGCACATATCGGCGCGATAGAGGCGCTCGAGGAACGGGGTTATACGATAAGCAGTATAGCGGGTTGCTCGATGGGTTCGATCATCGCCGGCATGTACGCAGCAGGGCAGTTGAAACAAGCCAAGGAATGGTTTTTGCGCGTGGACAAGCAGTTGATCCTGCGGATGTTAGACATCAATCTGCTGAGTCGAAACTCGCTGGTGAAGGGTCAGCGGATCATTGAGGAACTGAAGAAAGTGGTTCCCGACCGACCGATTGAGACGCTGCATATCCCCTGCGCGATTGTGGCCTCGGACATGCTGCACACCGAAGAGGTAGTATTCCGGTCCGGCAGTCTTTTTGACGCCATCCGTGCCTCGATCAGTATTCCGCTTTTCTTCGAACCCGTCACCTTGGAAAACCGTCTGCTCATTGACGGCGGTATCCTCAATCCCTTACCTTTGCAGGCCGTAGAGCGGCAGGAAGGCGATATCCTGGTGGCTGCCGACATCAGCGGCAAAGATTCTATTCCTATGGATCCGAAGATCCATTTTGTGCGGATCCTGGACCGGATTAGCGACATGCAGATCCAGCAGAACACCTTGATGGCGCTACGTCTCACCCCACCCGACATTCACGCTGTCATGCGACAGTACGCATATAACACCTTCGATTTTGACAAAGCGGAACAGATCATCGCAGACGGCAAACGGATCATGAACGAGGCGCTGGATGCGTATGAGGCGAAGATCGGGCACGTTCTTCCTGCTCAAGGTGATTACGAATGATTTGGCAGAATGATAAGCGCTATGTATCCGAAACTGAAGAATAGGCCTTGGAAGGTCATCAAAAGTGAGAATATCCTGCGTCTCGGGCCGTGGTTGTCGGTCAGGCAGGAGTGTGTGGAACTGCCGACGGGCAAGCAGATCCCGACTTGGTTTGTGCTCGAGTTTCCCGACTGGATCAACGTCATTGCCGTTACCAAAGACGGCAAGCTGGTGATGGAGGATCAGTACCGCCATGCGCTGGGCGAGACCCATTATGAGCTCGTAGCCGGCGTAGTCGATCCGGGTGAGACGCCGCTGCAGGCGGCACAACGGGAGCTGAGCGAAGAGACGGGTTACGAAGGCGGGGAGTGGCAACTTTTCATGACCCTCTCCCCCAACCCGACCAACCATAACAATCGCTCCTATACCTTCCTCGCGACGGGCGTGGAGAAAGTTCGCGAGCAGCACCAGGAACCCACCGAAGATATCCATGTCGATGTCCTCGAGCCCGCCCAGGTTCTCGAGATGCTCCGCGACGGCGAGATCATCCAAGCCCTCCATGCCGCCCCGCTTTGGAAATTCTTTTGCCAAAAAGAAAATCGTGCCCTCGTGGCTAAGAAATATTTTTCTTTAGCCCAAAAAGAATAAAAAATCGATTTATTTCTTGCATAATTCAAAAATAATGCACATTTTTTTGCGTATTTCAAAAAAAAGTTGTACCTTTGCAGGCGGAATACTTGTTTAACTTATTTTAATATGAAAGCAAAATCTCTATTTGTCTTGTTGGCGGCAGTCATCAGCATGACTATTCATGCCCAAAATGCAGTAGAAGATCAATCCATACAATGGTCCATCGATGAGAAAGGAACGCTGACGATTAAGGGACAGAGTTCCATGAAGGACTATGCCGAATGGAAGACGCCATGGGAGTATTTTAACTCCAATATCAAGACGGTAATCATCGAAGAAGGCGTCACCGGTATCGGAGCCTATGCTTTCTCCCATTGCAGCCAGATCACTTTTGTGGTGCTGCCCCAGAGTCTCCAGAGTATCGGGCACCATGCTTTCTATAATTGCGAGAAACTGACATCTATCACCATTCCGAACAGCGTGACATCGATAGGTGCGTACGCATTCAGCGAGTGTACCAAACTGCAGAGCGCTATCTTATCTGCTGAATTGCAGGAGATTCCGAACGGGATGTTTGAGAATTGCAAGAGTCTGCAAGCCATCTCTATCCCGAACAAAGTCACTCGAATCGGCAAGCGCGCATTTGTATCTTGCAAAGCGCTCAAGGACTGCATCATCCCGTTGGAGGTCGGAGCTATCGGGGAACAGGCATTCAAAGAATGTGCATCCCTCAAAGATATCATTGTGCCGGACAAGGTGACAAGTATTGAGAATGAGACTTTCTTCAAATGTACATCGTTGGAGAAAGTGGTGATGGGCAATTCGCTGCGGTATATCGGAAGCAGAGCTTTCGATAAATGTCCGAGACTGACGGACGTACAATGCCTTGCTACTTCTGTTCCGCGCGCCGAGACGAATGCGTTCGGAAAGAAGGTAAAAATGATCAATCTCTATGTGCTGAATACGCGTTACTATTCGATGCACGACTATTGGAAGAATTTCCAGCTGCGCGGGGAAAATAAGGACGAGATGCAGATCGAGGAGCCGGCTGTTATTGTTAACACCCCGGAAGAGACAATTGCCAAAGAGACGCCCAAAGCTCCTCAAGCGGCACCCAAAGCTCCTCAAGCGGCGCCTACTAAAGCCTATACCGTCACGGCATCATCCGTATTGAACGTGCGTAGTGCGGCAAGTCCCAATGCGAGCGTGTTAGGCGGTGTGCGCAGCGGAGAGACTGTCTATGTGGAGAATATCGAGAATGGATCCTGGGCTAAGATCCAATACAACGGACGCTCCGGATATGTATCTACGAAGTTCATCAAAGAGAAGGAAGCAGAGCAGGTCGTTATAGCCCAATCGGCAATGGTAACCGAAGTGGCCGCCCCGCAACAAACGGAGACTTTTGTGGCCGAACAACCGAAACCGGCGAATGCCAATACTGTTCAGAAATCCAAAGGGCCAGCATTCGAGATGTACTATGATTTCGTATCCGGATATGTGGGAGGCGCAAAGGGACATAAAGTATTTGGCAAAAAAACAAAAGGTTCAACACAAGGAGGTATCGGCGGTGATTTTTCTTTAGGTGTCCGTTCTTCTTCGCGGAGGAATTACTTTGGTGCCGGATTAGGTCTGCATGCCGTTTTTCAGAAGAAATTATCTAAGATGTATATGCCGATATATGCAACCGACAAGTTTTTCTTTTCGACGGGAGAGGGCACTCACTCGTTCTTCGAGGCCAATATAGGTGGATTTGTCAATCTTATGTATGAAGATGCAAAGAACAATAGGCATAAGGGAATGTAATGAACCCCAAAAGTTGAACACAAAACTTTTGGGGTTTGTTATATGTACAAGAAACATTCAATTGAAGAACGTTTATTGGCTGTACAAAAATGCATAGAAGGCTACTCGCCTCTTGCGGTAC
>Ga0256404_1005065_pt1 | contig 23910 bp, 22 predicted proteins | sample RumenRJG_01DNA_FD_185990 | JGI IMG/M metagenome (GOLD analysis project Ga0256404, IMG submission 185990) | Bovine rumen microbial communities from Lethbridge, Alberta, Canada - RJG_01 | ecosystem: Host-associated > Mammals > Digestive system > Stomach > Rumen | place: Canada: Alberta | collected... | reverse complement strand
TAATAATACCTTTGTCTGATACAGAATCCACATTAGTAAAACTTTGTGCATTTTTAAATTTCTTCCTTAAAATTCTCTTATTTATATACTTAGATTTATTACGAAGTTTTCTTGTAATAAATTTCTTAATTATATTTATTTCCTTTTGCTTTTTCTTTTCTTTTTTATCTTTTAAAACTATTTTCAAATATTATTTCACCCCTTTCTTTTTATATACAAAAACTCTTGTTCTAGTTATATATTTAAATATTAGAATCATAACTTTATACATTCTATTTTTCTTACTAACATTAATAGGTAATAAAGAAAAAATACCTAGCATTAGAAAAACTATTGCAGGTATTTTAAATCTTGTAAAACAAAAGACTATAATAAATAAAATAATTATTGGAAGTGCAATTACAATATCTGTTATTTCAATTCCTTTAAAACCTAAATCCCTTTTTATTGATTTTACTGTTATATACATTTTTAGCCTCCTTAAATTATGTTTTTTCTTCTCCTATAATAAGAAGTATTATAACTTGCTCTAGGCATTACTTTTCTAACTGCATTATTTAAACTATTCGCGCCCGCATTAATAAAAGCATCGCTAATAGTATTTTGATTTGGATCATTAACTTTGTTAATTCCTCTTTGTCCAATTTTCATCATTTTTGTTCCAACTGATGTAGCAATTTTTTGCATTCTTGTTGGTGACTGTCCTGGTGTTTTTGGTACACCCAGAGAGTTTATTCTTTCTCCTGTTTTTTGAACAAATGCAGATGTTTTTCCTTCTCCACTTTTCATTGTCTTACCTGCTGCAAGTAATCCTCCACCTACTAAAGCGCCAGCACCCATTGTTGCTCCAATACCAGCCATTTTTCCATATCCCATTAAAGACATTAATTGCTCACGACCAGAATTAGCACTAACATTACTTCCAATAAATCTATTAATAACTTGACTGCCAGTTAAAATAAATGTTGCACAACCAATATAAAGTAATGCTTTAGTAGTCAAATCCATAAAATTATTCTTAAAGAATGTAGTAACATTAACCTCTTGCATTACCATTACACTAAGACTAACTATAACCATAACTACTGCACTTTGTAAAGCAAGTGATACTAATTGTTCTATTACTGCACCTCTTCTTTGTTTATTACAAACACTTGTAGCAAAAACTATTGGAGAAATGCAAAATAAAAACAGAAATTCAATCTGCCTTCTTCCAAGCATTATTCCAGCGAAGAACAAACTATATAGAAAAAAACCTCCACATATAATCGCCATTAACCAATTTATCTCATATTTATAATCTTTCTTATCAGATAATATTATTCTTGATTTCGTAACATATTTATCCAAGTATAATTCATCTTTATCAAATGAGTCATCATTAACTAATTCTTTTATTGTTTTATCTTCTTTAAACTTATCACTATTTTTATAGCTATCTTTATAAGATATAAACATTGTAAGCATAGTTTTACTCATTGTAGAATTTGTACTTGTTTCAAATATATTTCCTGTATAGTTTGCAAGTTTTATTGAGAAGTTAGATACTTGAACAAACATAAATGTTGATAGCATAATAAGTGCGCCACACTTAGCTATTTCTGTCATAATATTTTTAATACTTGTTTCTTCATCTGGATCTAATATCTTATTTATAAATCTCCAAACAATAACAAGTGCAAAAAGCGTTATTGCTATTGCCATCACCCCTGAATAGAATGTTCGAAATGTTTTATTATTAGATAATGAATTGATAATATCAAAAGCATTTAGTTTCTTTATTATCGAAAGTAATGCATCCATTAAATCATAAATAAATTTTATTAAATACCAACCTAGACTTCTCAACAAATCAAATACTTTGGTCATCATAAAGTATCAACCACCTTATGAAAACAATCTTATAATAATATTAACTAATGAAACTGAAATAATTATTCCACCTATTCCTATTAATGTTTGTGTAATTCTAGTTTTAACTCTCGGTTTTTGATCGACATCAACAACAGCATACATAATAAAACTAATTACTACTGCAACTCCTGCAAGTGATATACCTACTGCTATTGCCCAATCAGTAATTTGTTTAATAACTTTAAGCACCGTATCAACAGTATAAGTTCCTCCATCTAACTGTTGTATAGCAAGTACATTTAATAAATTAATCAATTATATCACCTTTCCCTTTCTTCGTTTTCACTTATTCTTTCTTTTAATGAATAATTCATATAATCATTAACCTTTTCTTTATCACAAATAACTTCTTTAATATCTACTATATCATCGGTACTTGCAACAAATTTTTTACTATCAAATGAGTTTTCATTATTCAATGTTCTTTCAAAAATTAGTGGAACTGATTCATCACAATTTGAATGGTATATAGCAAAGAATCCTTTTTGTTTTAATTCTTTTTTATTATCAATATAAATATCATTATCAACTATAAAACCTATTACCTCATAATACTGATTAATATCTTTGCTATATGCTTGTCCTTTAACTAATGATCCAATACTAATTGGTCTTAATTCAAAATCTTTTAAATTAGAATTTTTAATAATATCTAAACATCTTTTGATTTTATCTTCCATAGATGAATCTTCAAGTTCATTTAAAGATTGATAATACCATGTGCAATTTTCAATTAAATCAGATTTTTCGTTTAATACTTCTTTAATAAAGAACTTGCTTTTAGCATAATATTCTGGCTCAATATTTGTCCATAACTCAGGAGTAGTAAAAAGGACTTGATCATGATAATCAAGTCCAAGATAATAATATTTAATACCATCAACGCCTAAAAACGCTTGTCCTTTTTTTAGTTTATCTTTCAAGTTCATACCCCCTTTTAAATGCTCGATCATCATTAAAACAACATTGCAATCCACCATAGCAACAAATCATATATTCTCCATCATCAATAGTTATATAATTTTCTAAATTGTATTTTTTTATTTCCTTTTTTAAATAATATAAATCTCTTTTATTAAACCCTACTTCATTTTTTAGATCATTCCAATCATCATAATCAATATAACACATATTTGATTCGCTTTCACAAGTAGAATCATATAAATACTGTAATAAAGGACTTAAATCACTTGACTTTGGAATATTAAATTCCCATCCATTATCTTTTTCAACGAGTCTATATAATGAGTTATCTATTTCTTCCATTGATGCAGATTCAGAATCACAATCCATATCATAAGCATCAAATAGCTTTACTACATTTGCTCGATCACCATTATTTTTGTTTATAATTTCATAATTAATATATAAATCATGATTATCTATCCAATAGTTTAAAACATCATAATTATAATTCATAATGCTATCTCTCCATTTCTTCTTTATTTATATCTTTAACTTGCCCATCAGAAGTGAATGTCTTATGATTTTTCCTATCTTCAATTTCAAATCCTAAAATTTCAATAACTTTATTATTAAACTCTCTACCATCTTTTTCAATTGGCTTGTTATAAGATGTTATTCTACCTTTAACACATATCCAATCTCCCTTTTTTATTTCCTTTCCGTAGGTATTAACAAGTTCTCCTTTAATAACAACAGGAACAAACTGACTATTACCTTTACTATTTTGACCTAAATCAAATCTTAATGTTTTCTTACCATTTTTATTAGTATATATTTCATTAATTCTAGCAACATTACCTTCTAGTTCAAATCTATTTTTAGAATTTCTAATTTCTTTTTCTTCATTCATATATTTTTCCCTCCTCTTTTTTATTAACTTCATCTATTTTATTTGTTAATCTAATATAAAAATTAACAAGAACATATGGATTAGTACCATCTAAGCATCTAACTTTGCACTTATTATCATAAGCATATTTAATAAATCTAGCATTAAAAAAAATATCTCGTGATATATTTGATAAATTCATAAGTGCAATTGTATCATAAATACCTTCAGATATTTTTTCCTTTAATTTATCTAACGATTTTCTATTATGAATATCTTTTCTAAGTTCAACATTATCTATGTATAATTTGTAATCATATCCATTTCTCCTGCACCATTCATCAATGACTTTTAAATCTCTTTTTGTCCGTTGTTCATCATTATTTTTTCTAACATAATAAACCGCAATCTTACTCAAAAAAATCAACTCCCCTCTAGTATGCTTCTTTACTTTTTAAAGTTCCTATAACAACAATTTGTTTATTTAAATTGCCTTTACAAGTTATCAATGTAATATCTGAATTATTTGTTATTTTTAATTCAACATTACCTGTTTTATCCACTTCGTATATTTTATAAATACTATATACATACTTAGTATTTTTATAGTAAAAATATACCTCATCATTAATATCTAACTTATATAAATTTTTGAAATATGAAATATAACTGTTTCCAGAATGAGAAGCTAATATTATATGACTAACATCACTTTCATCTGGCAACACTGTATCTTTCAGCATATAAATATTTTTGTTAACATTATTATTTGGATCATCTCTATTTAACAGACCTCGCCTTAATTCTATCGCAGGTATTTCTAAAGCTGCAACATAATTAGCTGCAACTTTATCATTATTATCATCTTCACTGATAACCTCGTTAGTCTCTACCTTATCAACAGTAGTATAATTCAAATAATCATCTACTTGTTTTTTGTCATTAGCTTTTTTTTCTTCGTGATAACAGTATCTACTTATTAACAATATTAAACTTATAATAATTAACATAATGCCTAATATAATTACAAAAAAATACTTCTTATTTTTTCTTGTTTTTCTTTTTGCTTTTCCTAATTTTATACATTCCATAAATAATAACACCTCTTCCAACAATTTTTAAACAAATTAAATAAATATCAACAAAATATTCCATCCTTGTATTTGATATATCTATAACTATTTTTAATCTTTCATTATTTATATGTTTTGCTATATTCATCAATCTCAAAATAATATTTATTTTTTTCATCAACATCGCAACAACAAACTTAGTATAAATTTGATATCAGTAAAGTAAACTATATTAACATTCAAAAAAAAGAGGCTATCGGAAAGTGATTGATTTTCTAATAACTAATCTAAAATTTTAAACATCTTTCTTTATGATTATTTGAAATTTTAAAAAATGCTATCAAAAAAATCTAGCTTACCGACAGCCAATATCTATAATAAATTAAACTACAAAATATTAGTGTTTATTATATCAAAAGGTATAATACCTTTTTTATATTGAAACTAGTATCGTTTAATGCTTAATTATAATATTAATAAATATATATTATATATTACCATTACTATAATAACTAGTATTTGATATAAAAGAATATCTACTATCAATATATATTTTAACTCTACCAAAATATCTTGTTTGAATTTCTGCAGTTGTATTATTATCGTGATATGAATAAATGTAATAACTTAATCCACCAAATTTTTTAGGATTTAAAGAACCTTTTCTATTTCTTCTTTTAGGTAATACATTTAGATCATATACACTATAATCATCTGCAGTAGGATATAAATTAATATATTGTTTTTTTGCTTTGTTATTTTTATAATTATTTAATTTATTGTTTTTAATAATATTTGGATAATCTTTATAAGCTATATCCAAATCAACATTGCCACTTATTCCACTAATTTTACCTTTACTAGAATATTGCCATATTCCATATTGTTTACCATAGCTAGGTTTATTTGCCCATTGTGCGAGCCACTTATCATATCTATCAAGCATATTACTATTAATCTTGTTTTCTAACCAATCTTTATTGGCATATATCATTGCATAATAACCATTATTTTCCAATTCATTACAAAAATAATTACATATATCAATATACATTTGATTAGTTGGATTACCATTATCTCTTTTCCAACTATCAGCATCTTCCATGTCAATTATTATTGGATAAGTAGGATTATAATTCTTAATAGAATTAATCATTCCATTTACTTCACATTTTGCCTCATCTAAATTTCTTGCATATGAATAATGATAAAATCCATAAGGTATATTTAGTCTTTCACATTCATTTGCATAAATTCTGAATTTACTATCTTCCTGATAAAATCCCCATGAACTTCTGATAATAACAAAATCAACTTCTTTTGCAACTTTACTAAAATCTATATTACCATTATGCTGACTTATATCTATACCCTTAATCATTTTTATCTCCATTTAGCTTAATTTGAATTAAATTAAGTACAGCACTTATTCCCATTGCAATTGCGCCTATCAGAATAGTTTTAATTAATGATAAATTAATATCATTGTTAATTTGTGAAATCGATACAATAAGTGAAGCAATAAATCCCTCTAAAAATGTTTTCATAATTTTTCCAATAAAAGAATCATTCAATATTTTTTTCACGTTCTTCCTCCTTTTCATTTTGTAATTTATATATCTCGTTAATCATTGATGTTGCAAGTCCATTACCTTTAAGTTTATGATAATTTAAATAAATTTCATTAGCATTTTCTTTCATATAACTAGGACAATATCCTAGTTTAGAATAAGTTTCATATATTCTAACTATTTCATTTCGTAATAGTGCTTTTAATCCATTCTTCAGACCAGAATATTGTTTAAATACATATATAGTACAAGATGTAATGGTTGTAAACAATATTTCTATCCAATATTTTAAAATAAAATTTAACATATGCACCTCCTTAAATATATAAAAAAAACTGATAATTCAGTTTCCATTTACGTGTTTAAAATGATTCAATTTTTTCAATTTTAGATTTTCTATACCTAGTTCTTTTTTCTTTGCAATATACTCCTTCTTACTTTCATATGGACCATATAATATATCTTCTTTGGTATCTAATATCCAATAATATTTTTGATTATAATCAATATAATCTTTCATTTCTTTTCCATTTTCATCATAATATGATATTTCAATGCCATTACGAGCGTAAAAATTATGTTTCTTCTCACGTATACTATCATCATATGTAACATAATTACCACTTTTAAGTTTTACTTTACAGTATTGTACCTTGTTTTCTTCAATCTTAAAATTTTTTTCGTCTTTAATATTACTAATAGAACAATATGCATATTGAAGAGCAAGAACGTACCTTTTGTTAAAATCTATCTTTAATACAGACGAACTTATAAATCTTCCACTATTTTCATTCTCTATTTTCGAATATTTTCTTATATATTTCTGTTCTCTAGAAAAATCATAGAGTCTATAATCGTTAGGTAGCTCAATATTAGTATAACTATATCCCCATAATACATCGGTATTATCAGAATTTAATTTAACAAAAATAACTATCAAAGAAAAAAATACACAACAAATTATTATTAATACGCAAAATATAATACCTAAAATAAATAAAATCAACTTTTTTTTCTTCACTAAACCACCACTTTCAACGAAACATCAACAAATTATTAACAATAATCAATGAAATTATAACATATAGAAATGCAAATTACAAACTTAAATATTATTTTTATTATAATTTAAATTATTAGCTATGCCCCAGTTTGTTAGTGATATACTTTAATTTCAACATAATATTAATGTTGTAAAATATCAATAAATAAATAATTATCACTAACAATCTAGTACACAGCAAAAGCATTTTCTTTCATATAACTAGGACAATATCCTAGTTTAGAATACATTTCATATATTCTTACTATTTCATTTCGTAAAAGTGCTTTCAATCCATTCTTCAGACCAGAATATTGTTTAAATACATATATAGTACAAGACGTAAGGGTTGTAAACAATATTTCTATCCAGTATTTTAAAATAAAATCTAACATACGCACCTCCTTAAATATATGGAAAAAGAAAGCTTAATTATCAGCTTTCTTTTTATTTGTAATTAATATGTAAATATTCTACTACTTCAATCTGTAAATCAGAAGTACTGGGTGTATAATAACTTATATATACGGTATATGTACCATTCTCACTTGGTAATTCATTATATTTATCAATTTGTTCAACATATATAGAATAATATCCATTATTTGATTGTGAAACTACAATTGAAGGTATACTCTCAATTAAATCTTTTAAATCAGATGACAATAAATTTTCATTTACCCAATTATTATTATTTTTTATTTGTTTTGTTATTTCTTTTTGACTATTTTTATAAAAATGAATATATGAAGTAGAAAATACTTTTACTCTATCATTCAAACTAGAATCTTTAAATTCATCATTTGTATTTACAACTTTCATTTTTTCTGGAAACTCAATTTGCAAAATACTTTCATATCGTAAGACACTATCATAATTACTATTGTATGAAGTTTTAGGAAATAAACTTAACATGCTAAGAAACAATAAATATAATATCATTATAATACCAATTATTAAATTTGACCTGTGTTTAACGCTACATACTCCATAAAATATTATTGACAATATTGGTAACGGAAGAAAAACAACTGCAATCCAAAAATTGTCAAGCATAAGAAAAGGAATTTTTGTATTAACAGTACATATAGCCAAAACAGGTATAATTGTAGAAATAAGTATACATAATACATTTAAAGCAATTGAAATAAAACTGTCATTTCTTATTAATTTTTTCAAATCTAACACAACCTCTCATTACAAAATTTCAACATATTACTCCATTATAGTTTATTTATTTTAGACTTTTTGAAATTATTAAATATCTTGATACTATAAAAGTGCTTACAACGATGCCGCCAAACCAAACGCAGGCACAGATATTTCACCAACACCAGTAGACAATAATACTACTGCAACTATAATTAATGAATTAAAATTATAGGAATCTGTATAATTATAACTTCCATCATTATTTTCTAGTTCATAAAATGCACCTAGTGATATATTAAACCCATTATTGCCTCCTGTTAATCCAACTGTATAATCGCCATTAAAATACCCTACAGAAAGCATTGATGATCCAAGACCAATTTCAGATGATACAGAAACATTTTTTCCTTTAAGTGAATATTTAATACTATTTTTCCATGACGAATTACTATCTAAGTTAATATCTATATTAAATAAAGCATCATCATCGCCAAACACTTTTTTTGATACTGATGTTGTGGAAGTCTGAGTTCGACTTGCAATATATTTACTACCTGTCATTCCTTCAACCTTGTTGACAGAAGTATTCATATTAATTCGCACAACTTTGGAAGACACTGATTTGATTACAGATATTGCAGAATTTATTATTTTTGTAATTCTTTTTATAGCTTTTTTTACAGTTGTAACAGTTTTTGTAATAGCTTTAGATAGTTTTTTTAGAAAACCTTTACCAGATAAATCAATACCCATTACAAAATTGTTACCACAATAGGCATATAAATTATAACTTATAAGATCACCATTTGTACCAACTCTGTCATCTAAATTTAAAAATCTACCCCATTCAGGATTATAGTATCTACTATTTAAATAATATAATTTAGTTTCTGAATCATAATAATAACCCCTATATCTAAATGGATTTATATTCGCAATATGAGTTAAATCGTTGCTTACATCACTACCATTTTCATCTGTAATATATAAAATATTACCAAATGAGTCATATTCATAATTTGCAACTATATTATAATCACTATCCATAATGCCAAGTATATCACCTTGTTCATTAACTTTATAATAATAAATATCATCATTATATTTGAAGCCAATCAATCCATCTATTGTATCACGAATATAATATAACACATTACTTCCCCTTTTTTCAAGTATTATATTATCATTTTCTAAATAAAATTTTGTCTCGATGTTATTTACAATTTTACTTGTTCTAATACCATTAATATTATATTTATAACTAATGCTATTATTTGTATCTGTATAGGTAATTAATTGTCTACCATTAGTCCAAGTTAATATCTTACTACCTATAGTAACTGGATTTCCAATTTCATCATATGTAATTATATCATCATTAAATTTAGTTAATTGATCTACCCACTCAGGATTTCCGTATTCATATTTATTATAATTTATTACATCATAATTATTGATATCAAGTTCTCTTTTATATAATAAATTACCGTAAATATCATATTTATATTTTATTTTCTTACTATGTAAATAATTATCTTCTTCTATTAACTCATTATATTTATCATAGTAATATTTATTTTCTAATATCCCATTATGATATATATGAGTAATGTTATTTAGTTTATCATATTTATATGAATATTTATCGTTATTTATATCAACACTTTTTACAAGTAATGAGGCTCTATTGCCATTATCCATAAATTCATAATTGGTATTATAACTGTTATTAATGTTTTTATTTACTAATCTATCCAAATAATCATAATTGTAATTTACATTATTGCCATCAAAAGTAGTCTTAGAAACACAATCATCTTCATCAAACTCACCAGAAATTGTGTAATGAATATTATCTAATATACATTCCTCATTCGTAATATTACTATTTTTATCATATGTATATTTTATTTTAAAATCATTATTATAATACTCATTTAATCTTTTAGATATATCATAATTAAATCTATATATATCATTGTTTGATAAAATCTTAACTATATTACCATTATTATCATAATAATATTTATATTTATCATCCATTTTAGTAATTGATTTAACTCTATCAAATTCATCATATGTATAGCTTACACTATCTCCATTTCCATACGTTGATTTTAATAAATTACCATTATTCTCTTCATATTCATTATTAATAAGAGTAATATTATCCCCTATTTTAACTTCTTTTGAGTTTAAAAACTCGTCATAAATAAAATTATACTCTCTATTATTTTCTCTTATTTTACTTAATGTATTATTTGAATTATATATATAGTTTATTTTCTTATCATAATTAGTAACTGAAGACAATCTTCTTTTATTATCATAAATATAGTTTGTTACATTACCTTTTGGGTTAGTTACAGAATTAGTTAAACCAGTAGTTTCATCTATATCATAGTATGTTTGTGCAAAATTAGTATCCACAATTTTTTTGATAAATCTATCATCATCAGTATATGTAGAATTTTGTTCTAAAAATTTTCCATGTGGTATTTCAAAATAAAATTGATAATGATAATCATCATATGCATATTTTTCAAATGATAAATCCCCATTTTCTTCTTTTAAGTATATTAATGCTTCTGTTTTAGAAATACCGCCTGTTTCTTCAACGTATTTTTGATTAATCATAAAACTATTATTATCTTGTTTTGTAATTTCAAATAACGTATATGTAGTATCAAGTACAAGTTTACTATTTTTAACATTTAAATATAAATTATCAAGAATAGAATGTTTTATTTTATAATAGCTATTTTCTTTTTCCAATTTCCATAAGTCATGATTACTATCACTGCTAATAACTATTTCATTATTACTTTTACGTAGATAATTTTCTGTACCTTTTAATCTAATATTATAAAAATCTGTTTCTGTTAATTCTTCAACTATGCTATTAATTGTCCTTGTAGTTATTGGATTTTCATTTGCGTCATATTTTATTTGATTACAAACCCCACCTTCAGATACGCCAGAAAGAACTCTATCAGTAACCGTATTATCATATTCATAAGTGAAATGTTTTCCTCTTGGATTAGTTGATTTAATTAATTGGTTATTACCATCATATTTAAATGTCGATGATTCACTATTCATTCCAAATATTGAAATGACGTTACCGTATTTATCATAACTATATGTCATTTCTAATGCATCTTTATACAAATATAAATTAGTAATATACATATTATTTGCGTTCTTCTCTTGATAAAATGTAAGTGTAACTGAATCAAAATCATACTCAGCTTGAAAATTGATTGAATAGTATTGCCAATCAGAATCATTTGGATTAAATACTCTAGATGTTAATATACAATGACCTGTATCATTGAATGAATCAGTATAGTTATACTGTATTACAACATTATTGCAAATTGGATCTCCTACTTTACCACTTGCATAGAATCCTTCGTCTTTATACCAAAATGATATATTATATTTTTCTCCCATCTTACCTTTTACATTAAATGTTTTTGATATTGATGTAGAATTAGCAGGATTCATTTTTATCTTTAAAGCTTTATCGTTATTATCATTAATACTTACAACTTCAAAAATATTACTTGTATCAATAGTTGTATCTGTACCATTTAATCTTCCTTCTACTGTCCAATCAGCAAATCCATTTGAAAAATCAGAATTTTCTATCATATTATATTTATTAGCTACTTCTCCTACTTCAAATTGCATATCATCAATATATACTGTTGATATTTCATCTAAATAAATAGTTAAAGTCAAATCTGATGTAGCAGTAGTTGGATAGTCAATTGTAACATCATATCTAGTAAACTCATCAGATACTGGAATAGTTATTATTGAATTAACCTGATTACTCAAATCATCTATATAACTTAATCCCATTCTTATTGATTTATCACATTTTAAATATGCACTAAATGTATAAGATGAGCCTTTTTCAATATTGCTTATTGATTTAACTATTTCATCTGCTGCAGTATTTTCTACTTTGAGACTTTTTAGCCCATAATTATAATAATCTTCTGATATTGAAATCGTTGAATTTCTTCCAGTAAAATCTATTGTATTATTTTCAAAACTAGCATCTGTAAGATAATTCTTAACATATTTGACAGGTATACCACTAGATAATAGTTTATTTTTATAAGTTGTATCTGTGCCACTATTTGTAATTGTTTCTTCTCCATATGTTTCTATGTAACCATAAGCATTTCTTAGATCATTAACATTCTTTAAATCACTACTACAGGCGATATTTCCGTAATCATTAAATGTTAATATTGTTGACCTATTTTTATTATCGACTATTGTAGTAGATGAATAACCATATTCAATCGTAAAATATTGACCTATTGTATCATTTAAACCATACTCAGATATTTTCTTTAATCTGTATGGCAAATCATAATATTCATATTTGATTTTTAAACCATTAGTATCGGTAATAGTTTCTATAAGGCTATTTGAATTATATGCAAATTCAGTAGTACCATTATAATCAACAATACTAATTAACTGCCCATTTAAAAAATTAAGTGCTGTTATTTCTGAATCACTACTAACAGTTATTATATTTGTATCATATGTAATATTGATCTCTTGTGAATTAGCATCAGTAACTTTTGTAATTTTATTATTACTATCATAAGTAATGGTTATTTTATTACTATTTGTATCACTTATTTCAGTTAAATAGCCAATACCATTTACTATATCGAATTTCATTTGATTAGATTCTTTATCTATAAGAGTATAGTAAGCATCACCCCTAGTAATTGTTAGATTTAACCCATCCTCATCTTTATATTCTGTACCATCAGATATAAAATAATGAACCGTACCATCCGAATCAATATATTCTAAATAACTTATAGATTCAATAGTTACTTCTTTGATTGTTTGATTTAGATTAAATCTATAACCTAAACCTAATCCTATATTTGTGCCAAGTGTGACATCATTACTATTATAAACTAGACTTAAATTTGCAGGCAATTTTCCTCCTACTGTTTTATTTATATCAAATAATCCAACTAAATTACCATTATATGTATTTAAATATGTTTTTCCTATTGAAAATGATTGTGATTGATAATTCCAATAATTTTCAAGACCAGTCTGATTACGATAGCTTATTGCAATGTATGGTTTTGGATTATTACCACTTACTACATTATTATTTGAAAAGAAAGCTGGAATTATATCACTTCTATATGCTTCTGTATTTTCCTTTAACATAACACCATAATTAGCAACGCCAGAATACCATTTTTTTACTAATCTAGTTATATCTCCACCACAAATTATTGGTGTAATATTGCCACTAGAATCACCTATACTTCTATATGAATCAAAAGAGCTTTCTACTTTAGAATCATATTTATCATTCATAGTGTTCCAGTTAGCATTACTTTCAGTCCAATCTTGAGTTATTCTATGTACATTTACAATATCAGTTTCATTACTTCCATTCAGTACTGGATAACCAACAAGATATAGAAATGCTGATACTATTTGGCTACCAGTACCTATAGTTGGTAAGTCAAATTTAAGTAATGCACGATTTGTTGTATCCACATTATTATTTTTAGAAACACCAACAAGCAAGTAAGGATCAGCATTTCTATCAACATTTGTATCATTTGGATAAATATATGTATCATATGAATTACCGTTTTGACTATTATTTGTTATAGTCGGATCAATAGTTACAGGATATTTTATATCCGATTTCATCCATTCCTCATCAAGTACAATATTTAATTCATATTCACTATCTTTTTTTACAAGACTGTATGAAATATTATTATTTAATATATTATTACTATCTACCATATATGGTTTAGCAATAGTAAATACAACTTTATTATCTTTTAATGCTTCTATTATATTATTATTAATTTTTAAATCTAAATTAGTTTTAATAATATAACTAATATTTGAGTAGTCTATACTTTTTAATATAATATTTTCTTTTAATTTCGTTGGACATACTATATATTCAAAATCTACATTCTTAAGTATATTTTCATATTTAATATTTGTTTGATATTTAGAATTATCTTCTGTTTTTGTTGGTTCTACTTCATTAACATCTTTTAGAAAAAATTCAAGATAATCTTTATTACGTTCAAACTTTAATAAAAATTTAGTAATATCTTTAGAAAAGTATACTTTAAAATCATTAGCTTTATTAACATAGTATTCATCATTTTCTATAAGAGTATTATCTATTTCTTTATATACTCCATTATTTTTAAAATGTATATCATCACTATACATTTTAGCAATTATTTCTCCATTTTTTTGAAGAAAGTGTTTTTCACGCTTTCCTCTTTTTTCTAATATTTCTATCTCTTTCATTTTACACCTCGTTTTCTAGAAATATATGTATTAAGCAATTATTTTTTATTAAATATCTTTTGTTTATTTTTAAGCAGTTCTTTTCCACATATAGCAAGTAATATATGGTTGTAGATTATTATGAGCAGCAGATGAACCCGTTGCATTTATTTCGTGTGTATGATCTCCTGATGAGTTCATTGAAGCAGGTGTTGATGTACCATCTGATGAATAACGTTTATGTGCGATTGCAGTGTATGCCGTTGATGATGTAACTGCACATTGAATAAATCCTGTATATGTATGAGTATGGGCTCCTGAAGATGATATTCCATGTGTATGTGATGGCATTTCACTTGTTGTAAGTGTATGATTTTTTTCTCCGCCTATTTGTTCAACAGTACTAAACTCTGCTTGTGAAGTATCAACTCCTACTAAAGTTTTACCAGTTCCGAACGCTTCCCAAGTGCCACCAAAAATTGTACTAGGATTTACATTATTTACTGATAAATATATACTTCCTACTGGATATATATCAGAATAGCTTAATATCCCACTATTGCTTGTGATACTATTTACTATTAAATTACCATTTTCATCTAAACTAAACTTATTATTTTTTGATGTAAGACAATTAATATTTGCAATATTAACATCCAAATTTAATTTATCTTCTGTCTTAGTAAATGCATCTTTAAAATAAATATCATCAAGTGAGAATTCTCCATTATTTTTCATTTTATGTAAATAATATAAAGAACTGTTTATAAAATTTTTATTAAAATCTGTACTTTTAGGATAAATCACATCTAAAGCTACATTTGAGTAATTAGTATAAATATAATTTTCTCCTTCAAATAACATCACAGGAAGATAATCAGTTTCTTCATTGCTACTATTTCTTGTAACTGTTGCTTTCATCTCTATATCGTTATTTACAAATATTGGTTCAATTTCAAAAATATCTCCTTCATTAAGTGCACCTGTTATGTCATAGATATAACTTCTTCTTTCACTAGATGGGTTACTGCTATTTTGTTTATCTACATATATTACTACTTCATTTACATTTTCTGTTGGTACAACTGTTGTTGAACCACAAGTTAATCTTACTCCAAGTATTGGAGCCGCAAGAGAATCCGTTACGTGAATTATATCAGTACCAGATAATTTTAAATCTTCTATATTCATTATTTTCACAACCTTTCATTCATTATTAATTTTTTTATTTTGCTTAATACACACAGCTTACTCAGATAATTTTTTATCCATAATTTTTTCATTTTTCTACACCGTATAACTACTCATTTGATTGAATCTTATTTATGTAGAAATTCATTATATGTGTCTGAATAATTTTTAAATTATTAAAGAACAACACAAAATTTATTCATGGAAAGATATCCCTTAATTATTCACTTAAAGGAATTTTTTAAATCTAAATTAGAATTTTCAATTTTGTTAAGTTTATTAATACATATCTATAATTAATTTAACTGCATTAATTGAACAAATTTCTAGTTTAGAAATTAAGTTTAAATTATTACAAAATATATTTCTTATTTCTTTTTACTTTTTTTAATTTTGTACATACCATAGATAATAGCACCACTTCCTATAATTGTTAAACAAATTAAATAAATATCAAAAAAATCTTCCGTTCTTGTATTTGGAACTTCAACTACTATTTTTTCATCTTTCATTTCTGATTTAATAATTTGCCCGTCTTCAGTTATTTCAAACCACATTTTATCTGGATTTAATTGATAACCAGCTGGTGCTTCTTTTTCTAAAATATAATATTTACCATATTCTAATTCTTCAATAACAATCTTACCATTATCATCAGTTCTACCACTAAATACTAATTCATCTTTTTCATTATAAATTTCAATTAAAGTATTTGGTAGTGGCTCACTAGTTGAAAAATCTACTTTTGTAAATTCTAACTTACCTGTAATCTTTTTATTTTTCAAAGTTAATTTAAATGTTTTACCATATTCATTAATTTCAAAATAGTATTTATTATCGTCTAATAAATATCCTTTAGGTGCTTCAACTTCTTCATAATAGTATTTACCTAATTCCATATTATCAATATGTATTTTTCCATTTTCATCAGTTAATGCTTCATATATCATTTCAAACTCATTGGTTTCTTCATTGAATTTATAAATATCGATTTTAGCTCCTTTAACTGACTCTTTTGATTTTGAATCAACTTTGATAATATCTAATCTAGGATAACTTAAATTTTTTAGTTTAAACTTATAAGTTTTATTTAATTCATCAATTTTAAACACTATATCATCTATAAATTTAAAATTTGGTGTACCTTCTACTTGATGTAATGTATAAGTACCATAAGGAAGTTTAATTGTACCAATTCCTTCATCATCAGTAGTAATACTTCCTACTACTCCATTTCTTAAATTAAGAATATCAAACTTTGCATTTTCTTCATAATTATAACCTATTTCGTCATCACCATATTCTTTAATAACAAGACCATAAGCATCAATAACTTTCTCATATGATTCAACATAAGGATATAAATTATTTTCATCTATTGTAAATTCATAAGTATTTTCATCTAATAAGTATCCCTCTGATGCATTAAGTTCTTTTACTGTATATTTTCCAAGTGGTAATTCTATTGTTGCTTTACCCTCTAAATCAGTAAAGACACTTTTTATATAATCACCATTAGAATTATATATTCCATATTCTGCACCTTCTAATGTTGCATCTCCACTAGGAATAGCTATTTCCTTATTATCTTTATCTATCTTTTGAACAGTTAATGTTCCACCTCTAACATTTAATTTCATATATGTTCTCATTGGATCAGGTTTTCTAAATGTCATTAATTTTTGATAATTTTCACTAGTATATAAAATATCAGCTTGACTATCGTTTCCTACTGTTCTAACCAAATTAACTTGCCCTTCTCCCATATCATTACCTTTAACTATAAGATTATTGCCTTCTATTCTAGCAGAACAATTAGTACAACTTTCTACACTATAACCATTTAAAACGCCTCGAGTATCAGTAAATGTTTGCTCTTTTGTAGCAATTACTTCTTGTGTAGTTTTATCAAAACTAGGTTTAGTTATTTCATTGTTTACTAAACTTCTAATGCTTCCTCTTTTATCATTTAACAAAGCTGTATTTCCACTTTCAACTGAACAACATCCTGGATTAACTGCATCCCAAATTTCTAATTGAGTAGCAACATAGTTTTCATCACTAGTATCTCCATTATATCCATAGCCGTAAAAACTAATTAAACTTAACTCTCTAATTTTGTCAAAACTTAACCCTGTAATAGATGAAAACTGTGAATAATCATAATTAATATCATAGTTCCCATCTGCTATATCTAAGTTATGTAATCCAGGTTCTATACAAAATGCAAGTGTTCCATCTGGTGAAAAAAACCTACCTGCATTTATGGAGAAACTTCCTGTATTTAATCTCCATTTAACATTTCCACTTCCATCTCTAAAAGCTCGATATGCAAATCCTCTTGTATCTGCATTAACACTACTTGTTGCAACGCCAACAGATAATACTGTAATTATTGCAACCATTAATCTTTTCAAATATTTTTTTATTTTCATTATTTCCTCTTTCCTTTCATTTTTGCCATAAAAAAACTGTGTTAATACACAGTCTATGGCTTACATTTTTATTATTTTATGGACAATTATATCCGAGTGATTTCAAGTAATCAATATCACTTATATAGTTTCTGCTTCTCCAATTTACTGATATTGAATTACTAGTACCACATGTGCCTTCACCTGCAAAAACAAACAGTGAATAAACACATCTTTGCCCTGTGGACAAATAAGTACAAACAGTAGGTAATTCAGTTCTATACCCTAAATTAACCCACTTATTTGACTCGGCAACTTGCTCTGATTGGGAATAAAAATCAATATTACCACCTAATATAAGTAATGTACTATAATCGTTAATAAAATTGTTCCAATCTTGTTCATCAGTATTAACACTAACACTCGGAACATTATTATTTACATTATTATTAGATGATTGATTATTAGAAGAATTATTTGTAGCACCATTATTAGAATTATTATTAGAAGATATACTTAAAGATTGATTATTATTAGTGTCACTAATAACTTCACTATCTTTCTTTTCATCATCTTCATTTTTCTTTTCTTCTTCTTTTTTGATAACCTCGTTAGTTTCTACTTTATTATCTTCATTACTATCTTTTAATTTTTTCTTACCCTTATCGCTTTTTGCCTTCTCTTTTTTCTCGCTAACAATGGCACTTGTACTATAAGATTTTTTATTCTTATTTGAATTAATCTTAATAGCGCATATACCTATTATAAGAAATAAAACTAACAATACTATTGCTATTATAATAGGTTTTCTATTTAATAATTTCATTTCCTACCTCCCTATCAAATTTCAATATTATGTTAACATAATATTTCTACTTTGTCAGCATTTTTTTAAACAATTTTTTTAATCACCTCCTAATCATAAAAAAAGAATGCTATCAAGCACTCTCACTATATAATGTTTCTAATCTAAGCCACAATTTTACTAAACAACTTCTCTTTACCTTATATAAAGATTTTCTACACATCAATAATTTTTCCGAAATATATTCTTCCGACTTATTTGCAAAAAATGCATTTACTAAATAACTGCTCTCTGCTTCAGTTAATACTTTGGACACTTCAATAATTATATTATAAAATGATGTACCCCATAACAAATCATCAGTGTTTTTGAAAACAATATTTTCAATTTGATTGTTAACTCTATTAGAAGTAGAACTACGCTCAATATCATAACTAATTGATAATTTGATGTTAGATTCAATCGGAATATTACATTTATATTTAAGCATTTTAAATCTATTAAACATCACTGCAATTTTTCCTTTTAATTCTCTAGTATCATAACAATCAGAAATGTTACTATCAAGCAATTCATTATAAGCACTATGAGCACTGGATAACCGTATTATCTCATTAGGTAACCCAAGTATTTCATCATATGTTAGAGATATGTTCATAATTCCCCCCCTAAAATTAAATTTTGTGCACATCCAAGCAGTAAAACTATTTGTGTAGAATTAGTTGCAATTCCAAATTTGACACATATTTTAATCGAAAAAACGTAAAAAGTCAAATTGGGAAAAATTGGATATTCAATAGAAACATCAAAAAAATGATTGATTTTTGTGTAAAATCAAATCATTTTACTACATTATACCCTCTTGACAGTGCATTTACTAGTGCATGAGTTGGGTAAATTTTGGGTAAAAACTGGGTAAACATTGGGTAAATTTTGTATACAGTCCCAGTTTTTGCCTTATTTTTCAACGGTTTTTATAATTTTTGAAAGTTTTTTTCTTGAAATTAAGAATTTTAAATATTTGTAATAAATATTAGCCATAACTTTTGACTTATACTCTTTAAGTAATAATCCACTTGCAATATTTTTACTATCAGCAATATAAATATATATTTCATAAACATCTCTACCAATAATATGATTCATTATTACTGATAAGTTATAACCATTTTTATCAACATCAGGCAATATCTTAATCATTTTTTTATCCTCATTAATAGACTGTTTATTACTATACTTTTTTAATTCTGATATATTAATTGGATATGTATAATCATTTCTAACATCAATGTTTACAGGTTTCTTCTTATTTTTATAATAATTATGAATACCCATCGCGCATCCATGTAATATTTCTATAGCAAGCGATTGGTCTTTTATATCACCCTTATCACATTTTCCTTTTAAGAAATTAGTTAAATAAACTTCTCTTGATAACTCATTATAACCCAATATATTCTTCTTTTCTTTATCGCTATATAAATCCCCTAATTTTATTCTTTCAAACTCTTTTCCACCTATAATATCAACATTACGATATATATCAATATCAAAATGTTCAAGACCACCTACTTGTTCCTCAAAACTTGTATCTTCAGTTCTGTCTTTAATCTCTTTAGACTGATAACTGTGTATTTGAATATTCATTAAAGTTCCTACCTGAATATTAATTGCTTCATGTCTAATTCGACCATTGCTCTTATAAAAGTCTTTTGATTCTATCCAACCTCGTCTTGAAAAACCATAGTGTAATAAGTTTAAATTAGCGTGTGTGATTAATTGATTATTTTTATTTTTGAAATCTAATGATCCATAAAAGTTTTTCTCCCCGAACTTATTAAATTTAGGATTACTATTTTCTTTATAATATTCTGGTATATTTTGATTTTTAAATATTTGTTTATAATCATCTATATTAAAGATATTTAATTCTTCATTTGGAGTAAGTGCAGAAGAATATACTTCTGCTTTATCAATCTTTTTAGTTCCTGTTAATTGATTATTTATTTTAATAAAATCACTTAATAAATCTATAAAATGATAACCTGAATGGAATAGTTTACCATATCCATATTTATATGGATGATTTTCTTTTAACATATCATGTGGCATTTCCCAGTTACCATCACAATGATAAATATCTATGTAAGTAATTGGTACATTATATTTTTTTACTGTTTCACTTAAGAGTTTTTTTACATATTCATATCCTCTATGATATTGTCTTTGACACATAACCTTACACATTGCTTTAGAATTATTTGCTAAAGCTAATATATCATAATATTGATTTCTAACTTTATCTATACTTTTTTTACTAGTCATATTTTTAGTAACAGTTATGGGTTTATCAGTCAATACATCAATATTATTTGTTAATGCAAAATCTAAATACATATTATGTGCTTTAGGTTCTGTAGATATAACTATATGAGATACTTCTAATGTTTTACATACTGCAAGTAAGTTGCTTGATACTTCTTCATCCAAGTACTCATTATCTTTCATACTATCTTGTATAGTAAATATTTTTGTATTTTTAAATCCATTATCATTTAAATAATTTCTAACATAATCTTTTTTAGATTCCAAATCTACTAAAAGAGCCAAATTAATTTTATACTTCTTAAAATAATTTAAATATATTCTTTTGGAATGTGGACCGAGTCCTATCAATGCAATAGATACTTTAGTATTTTTCTTTTTAGTATTATCATCAGATTTATTCATCCACTTATTAAAACTATTAATTAAGTAATTATTAGATTCCATAAATAATCCCCCTGAATGACTAATATTATATTTAAACAAGAATAAAAAGTAAAATGTTTTATTTTCATATTACTATGATTTTTAGACATAACAAAAAAATACTAATTATTATCTAAATAATACTTTAGTATTTCATAATCACGTCTTACAACAAACTTAGTATGATAAACTCCTTCATATTCCGATGGTTTTAATTTATTTTCGCTATCCTTAATAAGAGTAATTGCATCATTAATATTTAGCCATAAAAGTTTAGCACCTTCATCAATTTCTTTTTGAGTAAAATTTTGATGTTTAGTATCCTCTATAACATGAGCAACATAGACATAAGATGTTTGAATAAAATTACCCTGAGATTTTTCTTCCTTAAAAGTTCCTAAAAATTTATCAATTTCAATTTTACATCCAGCTTCTTCTAATACTTCTCTTTTAAAGGCAATCATTGGATCTTCATCACCTTCAATACCGCCACCTACAAGTTTATATTCATTTTTATTTACTTTATTTAAAATTGCAATCTGATTTTTATCATTAAAAACAATTCCTCTAGCACCATAACGAATTCTAGGGTTATTAAACTCTTTTACTTCTAAATTAAAATCTTTATCAGTTAATACTTTAATACAATGCATAATAATCACCTGCTTACACATATTATATCAAAAAAAAGAATTAACTACCACATTATTTGGTAATTAATTCTATAAATTTACGACCAGTATTATTTATTGTTTTCTTTGGATATATAACTCCTATTGAATTCTTTGGTAATTCTTCTTTAAAAGTTAATTTTTTTAAATCGTAATCTTTAATTTCATCAGATATAAAATATCCAACACAATTATTGTCTTTTACAAAGTCCGCCATTAATTTAGAGTCAGGCATTTGCATCATAGGGCTTAATTCTAAATTTTTTGATTGCAATACTTCATCTAAAAAATGACGACGTCTTGAACTACCTGGAATTATTAATTCATAATTTTTTAAATCAGATAGTTTTTTTATATTCTTACCATTCTTTTTGTAAAACTCATTTGAACATGCAAAACAAGTATCAAAGTTTGAAATGCATTTTACTGCGAAATCATATTGTTCTGATGAATTATCTCGAGGTAAATAATCTATTAATAAATCTATTTTATGATTTTCTAATGCATTATTTAAATTACTAGCGCTATCAATCATAATATCTACTTTTACATTTGGATATAACTTATGATACTTAGTTAAATATTCTGATAATCTATTATCAGCAATATTTCTTGTTGTACCTATTATTAATTTACCACTTAATTCTTCACAACATAATTGTGATATATTTTCATAAAGTGGCTCTAGCATTGCATATACTCTTTCTCCATCAGCAGTTAAAGTAATACCTTTGTTATTACTATTAATAAGTTTTAATTTCAATTCATATTCTAAAGCACTAACTCTTTTACTTAAACTCGCCTGTTGTAATGAATATTTATTAGCTGCATTAGAATATCCTCCTGCTTTCGCAACAAGATAGAAATCATATAATAGTGGTTGAATATCTCTTAAATTATTCAAATCACATCACCCCTCAAAAACTGGTATTATAATATCTTAATTTACATATTTTGTCAAATTGAATGTTTATATTAACATCTCTATATAAAATGAACGTAATATCTTAATTTTACGATATCTTTAAATATATTTACTTGCTTCTTTAATACTTAAATCACTCATTTGATTTTTGTATCTATTAATAAATTCTTTAACCCAAGTAGAATTTGTCTTTGAATATTCTCTTAATGCCCAACCAATTGCTTTATTTATAAAGAATTCATCTGTTCCAAAGCAATTAATTATAATTTTTTCTAA
>Ga0256404_1005064_pt1 | contig 23912 bp, 23 predicted proteins | sample RumenRJG_01DNA_FD_185990 | JGI IMG/M metagenome (GOLD analysis project Ga0256404, IMG submission 185990) | Bovine rumen microbial communities from Lethbridge, Alberta, Canada - RJG_01 | ecosystem: Host-associated > Mammals > Digestive system > Stomach > Rumen | place: Canada: Alberta | collected... | reverse complement strand
CATTTTGAGCAATTTCGACAAAGCTATCCGAAAAAGCGGGAAGCGAATGCGGAAAAATATTTTTGCGTGACCACTTGCAATGTGCGCCGCTTTTTTGTAGGATGTAAAAAGAAACCGAAAGAAGGAACGGAAAACGGTATGAGAGTCATCACCGGCTCGGCGCGCGGGCGCCGGCTGAATGAATTAAAGGGTTATGATACCCGCCCGACCACCGACAAGGTCAAGGAGGGCATTTTCTCCGCCATCCAGTTCGAGGTGGAGGGCGCGCGCGTGCTCGACCTCTTCGCGGGGACGGGACAGCTCGGCATCGAGGCGCTTTCGCGCGGCGCGCAGCGCGCCGTGTTCGTGGACCGGCGCACCGACGCGGTGAAGCTCATCCGTGAGAATCTGGCGCTCACGCGGCTGGAGGAAGGCGCGCAGGTCGTCTGCGGCGACTCGATGGCCTATCTCAATGCCCTGCGTGAGAAATTCGACCTCATTTTCCTCGACCCGCCCTACGCGGACGATCTGCTCGAGCGCGCCGTCGCGCACATCGCGCGGTTTAACATTCTTGCGCCCGATGGTATAATGATCGCGGAGAGTCCGGCGGAAAAGGAGCTGCCCAAGCTCAGCGCGCCCTACCGCGTCGCGCGCGAGTACCGCTACGGCAGGATCAAGGTCACGCTTTACCGCCGCGACGGGGAGGAGACGACATGAGAGAGGAACGCATCGCTGTGTTTCCCGGCAGCTTCGACCCCGTGACGCTCGGCCACATGGATATTATCGAGCGCGCGGCGCAGCTCTTTGACCGCGTGTACGTCGCCATCGTGCCGAACGGCGAAAAGACGCACCCGATGTTCACGGACGAGGAGAAGCTGGAGCTGATGCGCGTGAGCGTCGCACCGCTCGGCAACGTCGAGGCGGCGCTGTGGAACGGGCTGCTGACGGACTTTGCCGCGCAGAAGGGCGCGCGTTTTCTCGTGCGCGGCGCGCGGAACAGTATGGATTTCGATGCGGAGTATCAGCTCTCGCTCATTTATAAGGATGTGTCCGGCGGCGCGCTCGACACGGTGCTTTTGTGCGCCGAGCCCGCGCACCAGCACATTTCATCGACCATGGCGCGCGAGATGGTGAAGTATCATCAGCCGCTCGAGAAGTATTTGCCGGCTGCGGCCGCGGCTCGGATAAGAGGAAAGGATAGGGGATAACGATGGCTGAAGAGAATGTACAGAAGCTGCTGGATATGCTGTATGAGATGATCGACGAGGCGAAGAACGCGCCGCTGTCGAACGACAAGTGCGTGCTCAACCGCGACGAGGCGCTCGACCTGCTTGACGAGATCCGCGCGCAGATGCCGGTGGAGCTCAAGCGCGCGCAGGAGCTCGTCCGCGCCCGCGACGAGTATGTGGAGGCTGCCAAGCGCGACGTCGAGCGCATGATGCAGAAGGCAGAATTCGAGGCCAAGAGCAAGGTCTCTGAGAGCGAGGTGCTCACCGCCGCGCGCGCCAAGGGCCACGACATCGTCACCCGCGCCGAGGAGCGCTCGCGCGAGATGTATCGCGTGGCGAACGACTACTCCGAGGACGTTCTGCGCCGCACGGAGGAGGCGGTCCAGATGGCGCTTGACGAGGTCAAGCAGACGCGCGTGCGCTTCCGCGCCGCGTCCAACGAGCAGATGCAGCGCCGCCGCGAGGAGCTGAACAAGTCTTTGGAGAAAAACGACAAAGAGGACAAGTAAAATTCGTTACATCTGACAAAGGCTTTTCGAACGTTTTTTAATTTGAACATATTTTGCGATGAAGGTAAAACGCGCCACAAGATATTGTGGCGCGTTTTTTCGTGCCCTTTCGACAATAAAACGCGCGTTTGAGTTCTGGTGAAAAACGCTGGAAGAATTTGGCAGAAAAGGGCGTGAAAGCCCTGAAAACAAAGAAAATTTCTGCTTGCATTTCAAAAGCGTTTTATGTATACTCAAAATACGAAGTGGGGGAAAGTGGTGCCAAGTGTGCAAAAGTGGTGCTGCTGACCCAAAAGTGCAGGAGAGTGGAGCCGAGCGACTTCCCCGAAAAAAGAGGGAGCCGCTGCTTTGCCCTCTTCACAGCAGCTTCAAGGATCGCCGAAAGGGGGAAGCGCTTTGACCGGTCAGTATCAGCACAGCATCGACGCCAAGGGCAGAGTGTTCATCCCCGCGAAGCTCCGCGAGGAGCTGGGCGAGACCTTTTATGTCACCATGGGCATGGACTCATGCCTGAGCGTCTATTCCGACGCAAGCTGGGCGAAGTTCACCGAGAAGTTCGAGAGCCTGCCCTACACCAAGACCAAGGCCATGCGTCCGCTGTTCGCCAATGCCGCCAAGTGCGAGCCGGACAGTCAGGGCCGCATCCTGCTGCCGCAGAAGCTGCGCGCCTACGCGGAGCTGGATAAGGACGTGGTCATCATCGGCGTATCGAACCGCGCCGAGATTTGGAACGCGGAGCGCTGGGCTGCGCTGGAGGCCGAGGAGCTCAACCCCGAGAACCTCGCCGCCGTGATGGAGGAGCTGGGCTTCTGAGATGGAAGAGATCAACTACGGCCACAAGCCGGTGCTGCTGCACGAATGTCTGGACGCGCTTGCCATCAAGCCGGACGGCGTTTACCTCGACGGAACGCTGGGCCGCGCGGGCCACTCGCTGGAGATCGTCCGCCGCCTGACGGCGGGAGGACGGCTCATTGCCCTCGATCGCGACGAGACCGCCATCGAGGCGGCGCAGCGGCGGCTCGCGGACTATATGGATCGCGTGACGCTGGTACACTCCAACTTCAGCGCGCTCGACGACGTGCTGCGTGAGCTGGGTGTCCGCGGCGTGGACGGGATGCTCTTTGACCTCGGAGTTTCCTCGCCGCAGCTCGACGATGCCGCGCGCGGCTTTTCCTACAAGCAGGACGCGCCGCTCGATATGCGCATGGACGAGAGCGCGAGCTACACCGCGCGCGAGCTGGTCAATACCGTCAGCTACGAGGAGCTCAAGCGCATCCTCTACGAATACGGCGAGGAGCGCTACGCGCCCGCCATCGCGAAGAAGATCTGCGCGTACCGCGCGGAAAAGCCCATCGAAACCACGCTGGAGCTGGCGGATCTTATCCGCTCGGCGATGCCCGCCGCGGCGCTGCGCGAAAAGCAGCATCCCGCAAAGCGGAGCTTTCAGGCCATCCGCATCGCGGTCAACGACGAGCTCGGTGAGCTTCCGCCGATGCTCCGCGCCGCCGAGAAGAATCTCAAGCCGGGCGGGCGGCTCGCGGTCATCACCTTCCATTCGCTCGAGGACCGCATCGTCAAGCGCGAGCTGCAAGCGCTCGCCACGGGCTGCACCTGTCCGCCGGAGTTTCCGGTGTGCGTGTGCGGCAAGAAGCCCAAAATGAAGCTCATCACCCGCAAGCCCATTGTCTCGGGCGAGGAAGAGCTGAATGAAAATCCCCGCGCCCGCAGCGCCAAGCTGCGTGTGGCGGAAAAATGCTGAGAAAGCAGATCTTTTACGAAGGAGAGCGCCATGGCACGCACGAGCCGCAGACAACCGAATAGCTACCGCGGCGGACGTGTTGTCGGCAATCTCGCCTACGATGAGCGCTACGCCGAGCGGCGTGCGCCGCGCCGCGAGAGCGAGCAGCGGGAGCAGCCGCGCGAGGAATTCATCCGTCCGCCGCACCGCCGGGAGAAGAAGGCCGTCCGTCCGCGCGTGCGCGAGCGGCAGAGAGTCTCCGGCGTGCTGGTGCTCGGCTTTGCCGCGTTGGCCGCGATGGTCGTGGTCGTGCTGATGAGCTACGCGCAGCTCACGAGCATTTCCGCCGACGTGGTCTCGATGCAGAAGGAGCTCAAGACGCTCGACGCCGAGCACGTCGCGCTGCTCACGCAGTACGAGCGCACCTTTGATCTCGAAACGGTCAAGGCGGCGGCGGCCGCCGCGGGCATGAACAAGCCCAGCTCCTCGCAGATCAATTACATCGACCTTTCCGCGCCGGACAGCGTGGAGCTTTGCGAAGCACAGAACGTCAGTGTGCTCAGCCGCGTGTTCACCTCGCTGGGGCAGGGCGTTTTCAGCGTGGTGGAATATTTCAGTTGAGCGAAGCCTATACATAAGGAGTAAGGAGCTTCCTTACTCCTTGTTTTGCCATTATGCCCCTTGCCGTATGAGGAGGAAAGACCGTGCCGATACCCCCGAAAAGAAAACCGGACAGCGCGCGCCGCGCCAACCGCATCATCCAGCAGCGGACGCTTCTGCTGCTGGCGCTGCTGGGCATCGGCACATTTCTGCTGCTCTTTGCCCAGCTCTACAAGCTGCAGATCAAGCAGCACGACGAGCTCAAGACGCTCGCCGTGCGCCAGCAGACGCTGCGCACGACCGTGGAGGCGAGCCGCGGAACCATCTACGATAAAAACGGCGACATTCTCGCCCTCTCCTCCACGGCGGAGAACGTCTGCGTCTCGCCTCTCGACGTCGCCAAAAACGAGCAGGACCAAGACCTGATCGCAAACGGCCTCGGCGAGATCCTCGGCGTGGACCCGAGCGGCATCCTCGACGATATGAAGGACACCGCCTCGCAGTACAAGGTCATCAAGAAGAAGGTCGAGCAGGAGACGGCGGACAAAGTCCGCGTGTTTATCAGCGACAACGGCATCAAAGGCGTTTTTCTGGAGCCGACCTCCAAGCGCTACTACCCCTATTCCTCGCTCGCCGCGCACGTCATCGGCTTTGTCAACGCCAACGGCGGCGCCTACGGCCTTGAGGCCGTGTATGACGAGGAGCTGACCGGCGAAAAGGGCATGGTCGTCTCCGCGCGCGACGCCAACGGCAACGCGCTGCTCTATCAGTATGAGCAGTATTTCGACGCCGAGAACGGCGACAGTCTGGTGACGACCCTCGATAAGACGGTGCAGTATTACCTCGAAAAGGGCCTTGAGGAGCTCGAGAGCCGCTACGGCACGGGCGTGGGCGCGACCGGCATCGTCATGGACGTCAACACCGGCGGCATCCTCGCGATGGCGTCGCTGCCGACCTACGACCTCAACGCCCCCGCGAGCATCTACAACAAGGAGATGCTTGCCGCCGGCATGACCGACGAGGAGCTTGCCACGGCGGCCGGCACGCTGCAAAATATGCAATGGCGCAACAAGGCCATCAACGACACCTTCCAGCCCGGCTCGACCTTCAAGATCCTCACCCTCGCCATGGCGCTGGAGGAGAACAAGGTCAAAATGTCCGACACCTTTAACTGCCCGGGCTATGTCGTCATCGAGGGTGCGAAGATCAACTGCTCCAAGCGCGCGCCCGGTCACGGTCATCAGGACCTCATCACGGCGTTCGCCAATTCCTGCAACCCTGCGTTCATCAACATCGGACTGCGCCTCGGCAACACGACGTTCTATAATTACATGAAGGCCTTCGGCCTCACCGGAAAGACCGGCGTGGACACCACCGGCGAGGCGAGCGGCTTTGTCAATAAGGAGATCGAATACTCCACGCTGGCGCTGGCGTGCTACGCCTTTGGTCAGAACTTCAACGTCACGCCGCTTTCGCTCATCAACGCGCAGGCGGCCTGCGTCAACGGCGGCTACCTCCGCACGCCCTACATCGTCTCCGAGGTGCTCGACCAGAGCGGCAACGTCAAGTACCGCCACGACACCACCCCGCTGCGGCAGGTCATTTCCGAGGATACCTCCAAGACCGTGCGCGAGATCATGGAGTACGAGGTCGAGCACGGCACGGGAAAGAACGGCAAGGTCGCGGGCTACCGCATCGGTGGCAAGACCGGCACTGCCGACCAGATCGACGGGAGCGTCACCGTTTCGTTCACCTGCTGCGCGCCGGCGGACGACCCGCAGATCATGATGCTCCTCACCCTCAGCAGCGCCAGCAACGACACCGGCACCTACCGCTCCGGCGGCAACATGGCCGCGCCCGTGGCGTCGAGCATCATGGCGGAGATACTGCCCTACCTCGGCATCGAGCCGACCTACAGCGCCGATGAACTCGTCGGCGCGGATCATACCGTGCCGAACGTCGTCGGGCTCAAGCGCGACGAGGCGGCGGCAAAGCTCAAGGAGGAGGGCTTCTCCTGTCGCACCGTCGGCGACGGCGAGACCGTCACCGACCAGACGCCGCTCGGCGGCGCGATCGTGCCGAACAACGCGGAGATCATCCTCTATCTCGGCGCGGAGAAATCCACGGAGCTGTGCATCGTGCCGAACGTCGTGGGCGACAGCGCCGCGGCAGCCAACCGCAAGCTCACCGACGCGGGGCTTATCATGTCCGTCTCCGGCGCGACCGGCGGCAGCTCCGCGAGCGTGCGCGCCATCTCCCAGTCGGAGACGCCGGGCACGGAGGTCGCGGCGGGCACGGTGGTGCGCGTCCAGTTCAGCGACAGCTCGGTGACGGATTAAAAACCGCAAAAGAGAGCAAGATTTGACGGAGAAAGGACGACGCGCCTACGAAGCTCGGCGAGCTTTTGAGCGCCCTCAATCACTTCCGACTCCTCCGCGCGGACGCGCGGACGGAGATACATGACCTCACCCTCGATTCCCGCACGGCGGGAGAGGGAAGCCTTTTCCTCGCCCTGCATGGCGCGCGGGAGGACGGCGCAGACTACGCAAAGGAGGCCGCCGCGCGCGGCGCGGTCTGCGTCGTGACCGAGCACGCGGCCGAGGGCGTGCCCTGTGTGCTGGTCCCCGACGCGCACGAGGCGGCGGCAAAGCTCGCCGCGAGATGGTACGGCGAGCCGGCGGGACGCATGACGGTGGTCGGCGTGACCGGCACGAACGGCAAGACGACCACAACGTATCTTCTCAAGCAGCTCCTTGAGCGCTGCCTGGGCGCAAAGGTCGGCCTGATCGGCACGAATCAGAACATGATCGGCGACGCCGTTCTGTCCGCCGAGCGCACCACGCCCGACGCGCTGACGCTCCAGCGTCTGCTGCGCGAAATGGCGGACGCGGGCTGCACCCATGTGGTGATGGAGGTCTCCTCCCACGCGCTCGTGCAAAGGCGTGCCGGCGCGATCGACTTCGCGCTCGGCGTGTTCACCAATCTCACGCAGGACCATCTTGACTACCATGGTACAATGGAAGCCTACTGCGACGCCAAGGCGCGTCTGTTCCGCCAATGCCGCGCCGCCGCCGTCAACGGCGACGATCCGTGGACGCCGCGGCTGCTCGAAAATGTGATCTGTCCGGTCACACGCTTCGGGCAGGGACTTGCAAACGATCTCGTCGGCTGGGACGCGCATTACTGCGCCGACCGCGTGAGCTTCACCGCGTGCAGCGACAGCGAGCACATCCCCGTGACGCTGCACATTCCCGGGGCGTTCTCGCTCTACAACGCGCTCGCCGCGCTCGCCGCGGCACAGGCCCTCGGCATTCCGATCGAGGACGCTGCGCAGGCCCTCTCACTTTGTCAGGGCGTGCGCGGCAGGGCGGAGGTGGTGCCGACGGACACGGACTACACCGTGCTCATTGATTATGCGCACACGCCCGACGGGCTGAAAAATATTCTCTCGACCGTCTGCGGCTTTGCCGACGCGCGCGTGCTCGTCGTGTTCGGCTGCGGCGGCGACCGCGACCGGACGAAGCGCGCCGAAATGGGGCGCATCGCCGCGCGGCTCGCGGACGAGGTGATCGTCACCTCGGATAATCCCCGCACGGAAAACCCCTACGCCATTCTGCACGAGATCCTCGCCGGCATGGCGGACAGCGCGACGCCGTTTGCCGTGCTGGAAAGCCGCCGCGAGGCCATCGCCTACGCGCTCGACCACGCCCGCACCGGCGACGTGGTGGTGCTCGCGGGCAAGGGACACGAGACCTATCAGGTGGTCGGCGCCGAGACGCTGCCGCTCAACGAGCGGCAGGTGGTGCGCGAGCATCTGAGCCAATAAAAAACGAAAGAGCCGCGCTCTGCGCGGCGGAAGGAATACGCTATGAAACTGATCGCTGCCTGCATTGTGAGCTTTCTCATCACGCTTGTCACCGGACGCTTTCTGCTCCCCGAGCTGCGCAGGCTCAAGGCGGGACAGAGCATCCGCGAGGACGGCCCAACCTGGCACGCCGGCAAGTCCGGCACGCCGACGATGGGCGGACTGATGTTCATTTTCGGCATCCTCGTCACCATTCTCGTGTTCGGCTGGGACGCCATGCGCGCGGGCAGCTTCGCGCACCTCTATGTGTTTGCCTTTGCCGCCGTGTTCGGCCTGATCGGCTTTCTTGACGATTTTCAGAAGGTGAAAATGCACCGGAATCTCGGCCTGACGGCGATCCAGAAGTTTGCCCTCCAGCTTGCCGCGGCGGTGGTGTTCCTCTGCCTGATGCGCTATGAGGGGATGCTGACGCCGAACCTCTACGTTCCGTTCGCCAATACCTATGTCATCCTGCCGTGGATCGTTTATATGATCTTCGCCGCCTTTGTCATCGTCGGCACGGTCAACGCCGTCAACATCACGGACGGCATCGACGGTCTGGCCGGCAGCGTGACGGTGCCGGTGGCGCTGTTTTTCGCGGTGGTTGGCTCGTGGTGGGGCTATGAGAACGACCTCGGCGTTTTTGCCGCGGCGATGGTCGGCGGACTGATCGGCTTCCTCGTCTATAACTTCCATCCCGCCAAGGTATTCATGGGCGACACCGGCTCGCTCTTTCTCGGCGGCGCGGTGGCGGGACTGGCGTTCGCCTACGATATGCCGCTCGTGCTGCTGCTCGTCGGCATCGTCTACATCTGCGAGACGCTCTCGGACATCATTCAGGTCGCCTACTTTAAGGCGACGCACGGCAAGCGCATTTTCAAGATGGCGCCGCTGCACCATCACTTTGAGCTCTGCGGCTGGAGCGAGGTCAAGCTCGTGACCATCTTCACGCTCGTCTCCGCCGTGTTCTGTATGCTGGCGCTCTGGGGCGTGATCGGAAGATACCATTTCTAAGGCACATTTCAAAAAACGATCGGGGGAGGTGAACCGGCATGACGAAGGAGGAGCGCGAGCTGCGGCGCGAGCAGCGCGAGCACATGAAGCGCATGGAGGCCGCTGCGAAGGAGGCGGGCCGCGGACCCATCGATGTGCCGTTTCTCCTGCTCGTGCTGCTGCTCACCGGCGTGGGGCTCATCATGCTGCTCTCGGCGAGCTTCCCCTCTGCCTATTATGAGTCGGGCGACCCGCTGCGCTACTTCAAGCGGCAGGCGGTCTTTGCCGTGCTCGGTCTTGCCGCCATGGTCGTCATCGGGCGCATCAACTACGCGCGCTTCCGCGGCGTGGCCAAGATCGCGCTGGGCATTTCCATCGCTCTGCTCGTTGCGGTCATCATTCCCGGCGTCGGCATCACGAGCCACGGCGCGACGCGCTGGCTCGGCATCCCCGGCACTACGATGCAGTTCCAGCCGTCGGAGATCGCCAAGCTTGGCGTCATCCTTTATTTTGCCGACAGCATCTCCAAAAAGAAGGACAAAATGAGAACGCTCCGCTATGGTATCCTGCCCTACGGCTTTATCCTTGTCCTCATTGCGGTGCTGATGTACTTCGAGCCGCACCTTTCCGGCACCGTGCTCATTCTCGGCATCGGCGCGGCGATGATGTTCGTCGGCGGCATCCAAGGCTATTGGGTCGGCATCGGCATCGGCGGTATCGCGGCGGTGGCGTATGCGTTCCTCTCGGGCCTGATCACCTACAACTCCTCACGCATCGCCATCTGGCTCGACCCGCTCAACGATGCCTTTAAGACGGGCACGGGCTACCAGACGCGCCAGAGCCTCATCGCCATCGGCTCGGGAGGTCTCCTCGGTCTCGGTCTCGGCAAGAGCCGGCAGAAGTTTCTCTTCCTGCCCGAGGAGCACAACGACTGCATCTTCTCCATCGTCTGCGAGGAGCTGGGCCTGATCGGCGCGACGCTCATCATGGCCATCTTCGCACTGCTCATCATCCGCGGCTACTGGATCGCGCTCCACGCGCGCGACCGCTTCGGCAGCCTTCTTGTCGTGGGCATTACCACGCAGATCGCCCTACAGGTTTTCTTAAACATCGCGGTTGTGACGAATCTTGTGCCGAACACCGGCATCTCGCTGCCGTTCTTCAGCTACGGCGGCACGGCGCTCGCCATCCAGCTCGCGGAGATGGGCGTGGTGCTGAGTGTTTCGCGGCAGATGCCGCCAGGCTGAAAAGCTCAAAAATATGCCGCGGCGGAAAACAGACCGCCGCGAGGAAGAAAGGGGGACGGAAGGCATGAACGTTATTTTCACCTGCGGCGGCACGGCGGGACACGTCAACCCCGCGCTGGCGCTCGCAGGCTTCCTGCGGGAGAGAGACCCGAAGACCCGCATCCTCTTCGTCGGCGCGGAGCGCGGACTGGAGCGCGACCTGATCGCGCACACGCCCTATCCGTTCCGCACGGTCAATATCTCGTCCTTCCACCGCTCCCTTCGGCCGAAGGAGCTGCGCCATAACCTCGTCTCCGTGCGCAATCTGATGCACGCGAAGCGTGAGGCGGACGCCATTCTCGATGAATTTCAGCCCGACCTCATTGTCGGTACGGGCGGCTACGCGAGCTATCCCGTCGTGCGCTACGGCCACGCGCGCGGCATTCCGACGGCGGTGCACGAGTCGAACGCCGTTCCGGGGCTGACGACCCGACTGCTCGAAAATCATTGCGACCGCATTCTCGTCGGCTTTGAGGACTGCCGGCAGTATTATAAGCACAAGGACCGCGTGGTCGTCACCGGTACGCCGGTGCGCGGCGACTTCTTCACGCAGACGAAGGCGCAGGCCAAGGAAAAGCTCGGCGTGAACGACGGCCGCCCGCTCGTTGTTTCCTTCTGGGGCAGCCTCGGCGCGGGGAACATGAACCGCGTCACGGCGGAGCTTCTTTATCTTGAGGCGGCAAAGGAGCCGTTTCACCACATCCATTCCGTCGGCTCGCTCGGCTGGCAGAAAATGCACGAGTGGGTGAGCGGGTACGGCGTGGACCTGCGCGACCATCCCTCGCTCGACGTGCGCGAGTATATCTACGACATGGCGGACGTTATGCGCGCCGCCGACCTTGTGATCTGCCGCGCGGGCGCGTCCACGCTCAGCGAGCTGACGGCGCTCGGCGTGCCGGCCATCCTCGTGCCGTCGCCGAACGTGACGAACCACCATCAGGAGAAGAACGCCGCCGTGCTCGGCGAGCACGGCGCGGCGCTCGTCCTGCCCGAGGAGGGGCTGGACGGCAAGCGGTTGTTTACGGAGGCCGCCGCGCTGCTGCGCGACGAAACGCGGCTCGCGGCGATGCACGAGGCTTCGCTCCGACTCGGCGTGCGCGACGCGACCGAGCGCATCTATGAGACCGTCATGGCGCTTGTCAAATAAAAGCCTGCGGCGCAAGCCGCAGGCTCAGAGCATATTCAGTTGAGCTTGAAGTCCATCCACACGGGATTGTGGTCGGAGTAGAGGAAGCCGGCGTCCAGCACGGCGCTGTCCACGACCTCCACGTTGTCGCTCACAAGGAAGCCGTCCACCGTCAGACGGAAGGTCGTCTCGATGCTGTACGGCTCGGACGCCGTGCGGCAGGAGGCGGCGGGCGCGGTCTCGTCAAAGGGCGCGACGAGCGTCAGCCCCGCGGGGATCGTTCCCTCCGGGATGGGCTGCGCCCAGGTGTCGTTTTCCCCGGCGGCCACACCGAAGATCTCCGGCGAATTGCCGAGCAGGTCCTTGTTGAAGTCGCCGCCCGCGACGCAGTAATTGCCCGCCTCGTATTCCGCAAGCATATCCGTGCACAGCAGCTCAAGCTGCTCGGTGGCGATGGCGCCGTCCGAGGTGTAGGCAGAGAGGTGGAGATTATAGAGGACAAGCTCCTTGCCGCTCGCCGTCGGGATGCGGCTGACCGAATAGCAGCGGTCGAGGTCAAGGAGCTTCATAAAGCCGCTCTCCACCGGCAGCTCCCGCCGCGCGGCGGAAGCGATGGGGTGGCGCGAAAGCGTCACGATGCCGGACTGATTCGCTCCGTGGGGCTGAATGAGCGGGTAGAAAAGATAGGGGCTGTCGTAGTTCTGCGCGAACACCTCGTCAAATTCGCATCCCGTCATGGCGTCGCTCAGATAGGCGGTCTCGTCGATGTGCCAGCTGCGCGTGCCGTCGGTGTCGACCTCCTGAAAGAGGGCAAAGTCGGGCGAAAGGTCTTCGACAAACGCGACAATGCCGCGCATATTTTTGTCGACCGCCTGCCGGCTGCGGGCGCGGCTCTCCCTGCCGCCGTCCATAAAGAAGCTGTAGTCGGCGCTGTACGCGCCGAAGCCCGCGTTCGCGGACGAAACGCGGTAGACGGCGCCGGTCTCGACCGCGTCCTCCATGGGGACTGCGTCCCTGCTGCTGCAATGCATTACGCTGAGACTTTGATCGCCGATGCGGTGGTAGCTCGCGAACACATAGACGACGTACAGCACGACGAGAATGAGCAGCGCGAGCAGTACGAGCCCAAGCGTTTTGCAGATCGATTTTCCCTTCATGATATGACCTCGCTTTTGGATTTTTTCGGAATTTTACCATAAAACACCGCGAAAGTACACCCCCTTTTCCTCCCACGCCGGAACCACGGCGCACCGTGGGCGCATACTATGGCTTAGTTTGTTGACCCATCGGGAAAGGGAGGAACGGCACATGAGCTATCTGAGCATCGAGGGCGGCGCGCCGCTTCACGGAGAACTGACGATACAGGGCAGCAAGAACAGCGTCCTGCCCGTGCTGGCGGCGACGATCCTCGCGCGGGACGTCTGCCGCATCGAGAACTGTCCGCGTCTGCGCGACGTGGATGCGTCCGTCGCCATCCTGCGCCACCTCGGCTGCCGCGTGCGGCGCGACGGCACAGCGCTGGAGGTGGACACTGCGCCGATGGCGCGCTGCGACATTCCTGACGAGCTGATGCGCGAAATGCGCTCGTCCATCATTTTTCTGGGCGCGATCCTCGCGCGGCAGGGAGAAGCGGTCTTGTCCTACCCCGGCGGCTGCGAGCTCGGTCCGCGGCCCATTGACCTGCATCTGGCCGCCCTGCGTGAGCTGGGCGCGGAGATCACCGAGCGCTACGGCGAGCTGCGCTGCAAGGCGAAATGCCTTCGCGGCACGGACATCACCCTCGCCATTCCGAGCGTCGGCGCGACGGAGAACGCCATTCTCGCCGCCTGCGGCGCGGAGGGCACAAGCGTCATCTACAACGCGGCCCGCGAGCCGGAGATCGTCGATCTTCAGGCGCTGCTGCGGAGCATGGGCGCGCGGGTGAACGGCGCGGGCGGCTCCATCATCACGGTCGAGGGCGGCGCGGCGCTGCACGGCTGCACGCACCGCGTCATCGGGGACCGCATCGTCTGCGCGACCTACCTCTGCGCCGCGGCGGCGGCGGGCGGCGAGGTGCGGCTCACCGGTGTGGACTACCGCGCGGTGTCCACCGTGGCGCTCTCGCTCGCCGAGAGCGGCTGCGAGGTGAGGAGCGAGGCGGACGCCGTTTCCCTGCGCTCGACCGGAGCGCTGCGCTCTGTGCGCCCCGTGCGTACCGCGCCCTATCCGGGCTTTCCGACCGACGCCCAGCCCGTGCTGATGGCGGCGCTGCTCAGGAGCGAGGGCTGCACGGTCTTTGTCGAAAACATTTTTGAAAACCGCTACCGACACGTTGACGAGCTCTCACGCATGGGTGCGGAGATCCGCGTCGCGGGGCGCGTGGCGGTGGTGAATGGCGTGAGGACGCTGCACGGCGCGGCGGTCAAGTGCACCGACCTGCGCGGCGGCGCGGCGCTGGTGATCGCGGGGCTTTCCGCCGAGGGCACGACCCGCGTGACGGAGCTCACGCACATCGATCGCGGATACGACGCTATCGAGCGCGACCTGGCCGCGCTCGGCGCACAGATCCGCCGGGAGACTACATAGAAACGAAAAGGATACAAAAGCTATGGCACGAAATCGCAGCACGAATCGCAGACGCCGGCGAGGAAGATTTTCTTTCCTGATGAAGCTCCTGTGCATCCTGCTCATCGCCGGCGCGGTCGTCGCGGCGCTGACGGTCTTCTTCAAGGTGCAGAGTATCACGGTGAGCGGCAATGCGCGCTACACGAGCGAGGAGATCATCGCGGCCTCGGGCATCGAGATCGAGGATAACCTTTTCCTGCTCAACAAGTACAGCGCCGCACAGGCTATTTTTGAAAAGCTGCCCTATGTGGAGGAGGCGACGATCAACCGCGCTCTGCCCGACACCATCGTTATCACGGTGCGGGAGTGCGCGGCGGCGGCGGGCGTCGTCACGCCGGAGGGCTATTGGCTCATCAGCGAAAACGGTAAGCTCCTCGAGCAGACTGACACGCTGCCGTCCGGCTGCCCGGGCATCACGGGCGTCGAGCCGGAGTCGCCCGCGCTGAGCGCGCAGCTCTCGCTCGGCGAGGAGAAAACGCTGACGACGGAGACACTGCTCACCCTCGTGCGGACGGCGGGCGGTTACGGTATGCTCGCGGGCATCGGGAGCGTCGACCTGTCTGATGCCGAGGCGATCACCTTTACCTATCTGGGCCGCTTCACCGTGCGGCTCCCATGGGATTCCGACCTCGACTATATTTTCCGTAGCGTGCAGGATCTGGTAAACGGTCTGGAGTCGAACGAGACGGGCGAGATCAACTATATGCTGCTCAAGTCCAAGGGCGAGATGCACTTTATCCCGTCCGCGCCGGGCGCGTAAAAAAGTTTTCGGGAAATCGCGCGCGGCTATTGACCGCGAGAAAAAAGCGTTATACAATAGACTTGCTTCAGAATATACTTGATGTTGTGGCGGCACCGACATGATCCGCCCGCATTCTACAAGAGATAGTAGGAGGAACCGATATGGCATTCGGATTGGATACCGGCGTTGAAAACGTCGTCAGGATCAAGGTCATCGGCGTCGGCGGCGGCGGCAATAACGTGGTCAACCGCATGGTGCGCTCCGGGACCCGCGGCGTGGATTTCGTCGCGGTCAATACCGATAAGCAGGCGCTCAACGTTTCCAGCGCTACCTATAAGATCCAGATCGGCGAGAAGCTGACCCACGGCCAGGGCGCGGGCAGCGATCCCGAGGTGGGCCGCAAGAGCGCGGAGGAGAGCCGCGCCCAGATCTCCAAGGCGCTGGAGGATACCGACATGGTGTTCATCACCGCCGGTATGGGCGGCGGCACTGGCACGGGCGGCGCGCCCATCGTGGCCGAGATCGCCCGCGAGCAGGGCATCCTGACCGTCGGCGTCGTCACCAAGCCGTTCGGCTTTGAGGGCCGCCGCCGGATGCAGCAGGCCGAAAAGGGCATCGAGGAGCTGCAGGGCAAGGTCGATTCCCTCGTCATTATCCCCAACGAGCGCCTCAAGCATGCGACCGATCAGAAGATCACCTTTGCCAACGCCTTTGAGATCGCGGACGATGTGCTGCGTCAGGCGGTGCAGTCCATTTCCGACCTCATCCGCGACACCGGCTTCATCAACCTCGACTTTGCCGACGTCACCGCCATCATGAAGAACGCCGGCATGGCGCACATGGGCGTGGGCCGCGCGGCGGGCAAGGGCAAGGCCGAGGAGGCCGCCCGCATGGCCATCTCCAGCCCGCTGCTCGAGACCTCCATCCACGGTGCGCGCGGCGTGCTCATCAATGTCACCGGCTCCATGGATATCGGCCTTGAGGAGGTCGAGCAGGCCGCGTCGCTGGTGCAGGACGCGGTGCATCCCGACGCGCTGACCATCTTCGGCGCGACCTTCGACGAGTCGATGGACGACGAGATCCGCGTCACGGTCATTGCCACCGGCTTTGCCGACGGTAAGAGCGCCGCGGCTGCCGCGCCCGCCGAGGAAAAGAAGGCGGCGGAGCCGAAGCCCGGCATCGAGCCCATCAATTATGAAGAGGACAAGGCGGCTGCCGAGGCGGAGAAGAAGGCTGAGGAGGAAGACGATCCCTTTGCCGACATTTTCAAGATTTTCAATCGCGAGCGTTGATTTTTCCGAATTTTTCCGAAAACCGCAGGTTTTGACCTGCGGTTTTCTTTTTTTGTCTCCCTGCCGCGAAAGCAAGTCATTTCCATGCCAATGCCGACAGATTTTGTGCGGGCTATTTTTTGCGCTTTTGCAAAAAGTAACGGGGCCGCAAGCAAAAACGCGGCAAAAAAATTTCAAAAGGAAACGATTTCCTTTTGAACAGGAGAGGTGATGGGATGGATGAAAGGCGACGGAAACGGAGCAGGCGGCATGGCGCTGCCGCCTGCGCGGCATTGGTCTTTGCACTCTCCGCCCTGCTCGTGCCGGCGGGAGCCGTGAGTGCGCCGGACCCGGGCGGAGAGACGCAGCTGCTCGTGCCGGTCGGCAAGGCGATCGGCGTGAAGCTCTTTGCCGAGGGCGTGCTGGTCGTGGGGCTTTCGGAGAACGAGGGCGCCGTCTCCCCCGCGAAGAAGGGCGGCATGAAGGCCGGCGATCTGATCTTGACGATGAACGACGTCACCATCGGCTCGACGGAGCATTTGCAGTCGCTTCTTGCGGAGAACGGAGAGCGGGAGGCAGCCTTCGGCGTGCGCCGCGGCGGTCGGCTCGTGAAGCTCGCCGTCTGTCCGAAAAAAGGGCAGGACGGCGTGTGCCGCCTCGGCGCGTGGATCCGCGACAGCATGGCGGGCATCGGCACGGTGACCTTCTATGACCCGCAGACGGGCGCGTTCGCGGCGCTCGGCCACGGCATCACGGACGTGGACACCGGCAAGCTCATGCCGCTCTCGCGCGGCAGCGTGATGGCGGCGAGCGTCAAGGCGGTCAAGCGCGGCGCGAGCGGCGCGCCGGGCGAGCTGCGCGGCGACTTTGATCTGACGCGCGACCTTGGCTCGCTTTACGCGAACACGGAGTGCGGCATATTCGGCGTTTTGCCGGAGGAGAACCGGCCGGAGGCCGTCGGAGAGGCGATCCCCGTCGCGCGGCGCACGGAGGTCCGCACCGGCAAGGCGGTCATTCTGGCAAACTGCAGGGACGACGAGGTGTGCGCCTATGAGATCGAGATCGAAAAGCTCTACGGCGGCTCCGCGCCCACGCGCAATCTGCTCCTGCGGGTGACCGACCCGGCGCTCATCGCGCTCACGGGCGGCATTGTGCAGGGCATGAGCGGCAGCCCGATCGTGCAGGATGGGAAGCTCGTCGGCGCGGTGACGCACGTCCTGCTGGACGACCCGCAGAGAGGTTATGGCATTCTCGCGGAAAATATGCTTTCCGCGTCCGGCATGACGGCGCAAAGCGCGGCGAGCGCCTGACGGAGGACTTAACGGCAGGAGATGTTATCCTGCTGTTAAGTTTGTGCTAAGAGTCCAAAAAGCTCGAACGATGTCGTATAAAATTTGTGCTGAACGACAAAAATCTACTTGAAAACATTGTCCAAATGTGATAGTTTATAGCCAAGGCAAAACGAAACATCCGATTCGCGTCGGAATGCGGTTGTCGAAGCCAAAGTATTGAGGAGGAAGGAAAAGGAACAGGCAAATGGAGAACAGGATCAAGGTCGTATTGGCGGATGCCAACGAAAATTTCCGCACGATGCTGCAGCAGACGATAGAAAATACGGGTGAATTTGACGTGGTGGGGAGCGCCGGGGACGGCGCGGAGGCATGGAAGATGATCGAACGGGAACGTCCGCAGCTTGTAATTACAGACGTGATCCTGCCGGAGCTGGACGGCTTCGCGCTGCTCGACCGGATGGCAAAGCTGCCGGCACGGCCGAAGACGATCCTGGTTTCCGCCTTCTACCGCGAGCAGATGGTGATGCAGGCAATGGAGCAGGGCGCGGCCTACTTCATGGCAAAGCCCTGCGAGGCCGGCTCGCTGCTCGAGCGGATGCGTCAGGCCCTCCGGAACGGGGAGACGGAGGAGGAAAGCCCCGTCGCGCTGGAACGCCTTGTGACCTCCATCATCCACGAGGTCGGCGTGCCGGCGCACATCAAGGGCTATCAGTACGTTCGCGAAGCGATCATCCTCGCCGTGCAGGATATGGACGTCATCAACGCCGTGACCAAGGTGCTCTATCCCGAGGTCGCGCGCCGCTACAACACCACGCCCTCGCGCGTGGAGCGCGCCGTGCGCCACGCCATCGAGACCGCGTGGGATCGAGGCGACCTGGAAACGCTCCAGCGCTACTTCGGCTACACAGTGTCGAACACCAAGGGCAAGCCCACCAACAGCGAGTTCATCGCCATGATCGCCGACCGCATCCGCCTGCAAAGCAAGGGCAAGATCGCGTAAAAAATGAAAAAACAGAGCCGCGGCTGCGGCTCTGTTTTCCGTATTGGGCTCAGAGAACCTTATCGAGGAAGCTCACGAGGCGCGGACTCTCGGGGTGAGCAAACAGCTCGTGCGAGGGCTTATCCTCCTCGATGTGACCGCCGTCGAGGAAGATGGTGCGGCTGCTGACCTCGCGTGCGAAGCGCATCTCGTGCGTCACGACGATCATCGTCATGCCGCTCTCGGCGAGGTCCTTCATCACGTCGAGCACCTCGCCGATCATCTCGGGGTCGAGGGCGCTGGTCGGCTCGTCGAAGAGCATGACCTCGGGGTCCATCATCAGCGAGCGCACGATGGCGATACGCTGCTTCTGACCGCCGGAGAGCTGGCTGGGATAGGCGTCGGCGCGGTCGGCAAGGCCCACGCGGCCGAGCAGCTGGAGCGCCTTGGCCTCAGCCTGCTCCTTGTCCATGCCCTTGATGCGTGTGGGCGCGGCGGTCAGGTTGTGCATCACGTTCATGTTGTTGAAGAGGTTGAACTGCTGGAACACCATGCCCATCTTCTGACGGTGCTGGTCGATGTGCTTGCTCTGCCCCTTGGCGCAGATGTCCACGCCGTCGAAGAGGATCTGGCCCGAGGTCGGCGTCTCCAGCAGGTTCAGGCAGCGCAGAAAAGTGCTCTTGCCGCCGCCGGAGGGGCCGATGATGGACACGACCTCGTTCTTTTCAAAATCAACGCTGATGTGCTTGAGCACGTCGAGCTTATGGAAGCTCTTGCACAGGTCCACGACCTGAAGGATCTTCTCATTTGCCATGATTCATCTTCCTTTCTGCCAGAGCGATGAGGCGGCCGCCGGTGAAGGTCATCGCAAAGTAGCACAGCGCCGCGATGGCAAGGCACGCAAGGCTCTTGTAGGTCAGAGCGATGACGTCGTTCGTGCGGAACATCAGGTCGGCAAGACCGATGACCGAAACGATGGACGACTCCTTGATGACCGTGACGAACTCGTTGCCGAGCGCGGGGAGAATGTTTTTGATCGCCTGCGGCAGCACGACGAGGCGCATAGCCTGACCGTGGCTGAAGCCGACGCTGCGCGCGGCCTCCATCTGCCCGACGTCCACGGCCTGCACGCCGGAACGAATGATCTCAGCGACGTAGGCGCAGCTGTTGATGCTCATGGCGATAATGCCGGCGGAAAAACGCGAAAAGTTCGGGATCCACGAAATGTCCGGCAGCGTGAAGCCGACCATGGGAAGTCCGTAGAAAATAAACATGAGCTGCACCATCAGGGGCGTCCCGCGGATGAATTCGATGTAAGCGACCGCCAGCCACTTGAGCGGCAGAATTTTGCTCATGCGCATACTGGACATGAGCGTGCCGAAGATCGTGCCGAAAAACACGGTGAATGCGGCGATGATGAGCGTATTGACAATGCCTTCCTCAAAAAAGCTGTGGTAACGGACGATGAGCTTTCCGATCGTCTGAATAAATTCCATGGGGACTCCTCCTCAAAGCACTGCGGGCTTCGCCGCCGAAACGGCGAAGCCCGTAGGTCGTGTTATCTTATTTTGCGTTCGACTTACAGACCGAGGCTGGCAGCCAGCTCGACAGCTTCGTCGTAGGCCTTCTGATAGCTGCCGTCGGCAGTGACCTTGTTGATGACCTCGTTCACGGCCTCGACCAGATCCTCATTGCCCTTGGCGATGACGACGGACTTACCGAAGGAGGCTTCCTCGGCAGAGAACTCGAAGTTGGAGACCTCGAGCGCGCCGTTGCTGGTGGCGACAAGCGCCTCGCCGACCGCCTGATCGACGACCAGACCCGCGATGTTGCCGTTCTGGACCTCGAGGGCGAGGGCAGGGTACTTCTCAAGCTCGAACAGCTCGCTCTCGGGCAGAGCGGACTGGATCAGCTGGGACTGAATGGTGCCCTTCTGTGCGCCGACCTTCAGACCGACAAGGGATTCCTTGGTGGAGTAGGTGTCGGCGTTGCCGGCCTTGACGATCAGCAGCTGAGCGCTGGTCTCATACAGGTCGCTGAAGTCGATCTCCTCGGCACGCTCGGGGGTGTTGGTGAAGGCCGCGATGCCGAGGTCCACCTGACCGGACTGGACGGCGGGGATGATGCCGTCGAAGGCCATGTCCACGACCTCCAGCTCAACGCCGAGGCTGTCGGCGATCTGCTGGGCCAGCCACATATCGCAGCCGGCGAAGTTGGCATCGAGATCCTTGAACTCATAGGGAGCGTACTGGGCTTCGGTGCCGACGACGACCTTGCCCTTGGCCTTGATCTGCTCAAGCAGGGTGGCGGGCTCGGCGGGCTGCTGCTCTTCCTGTTGCTGCTGCTGATCGTCAGCGGGCTCCTGCGCGGTGTCCTTCTTGCCGCAGCCGGTCATCACGGCCAGCAGCATCGCGGCGCCGAGCGTCAGCGCCAGCAGCTTCTTCATCATGTTAAAGTTTTTCATCTTTTCCTCCGTTCCGTGCATTTGTATGCGCGATTTCGTATTTGATGTGGATAATTATACTCTATAGAACGGATTTGTAAATAGCCGCCTCGAACGATGATGATGAAAAGTTATCCAAAATTCTTGTGCAATTTATGCAAAAAACGGAAAGGACGGCGTCAGAACGACAGCTTCTCCATGCGGTCAAACGCGGCTTTGAGCCGGTCGATGCCGACGGTGCAGGCGATGCGGAAGTGGCCCGCGGCGCTCACGCCGAAGGGTGTGCCGGGACTGACGAGAACATGGGCCTGATCGAGCAGGACCTTGCAGAAGGCTTTTTCGTCCAGTCCCGTTTTCTCCACGCCGGGGAAAAGGTAGAACGTGCCCTTCGGCCGCACCAGACTCAGGTAGGGGAGCTTTTCGATGCGGTCGGCGGAGTAGAAGATGCGGTCGCGGTAGGCGGTGACGTATTTCTCCCGGATTTCCTTTCGCATGGCGAGCGCCTGAATGGCGGCGCGCTGCGAGACGGACGGCGCGGAGTAGATAAGCGAGCCGTTGATGCGGTTCATCACCGCCAGCAGCTCCGGCTCGGCGATGATCACGCCCACGCGCCAGCCGGTCATCAGGAAATTCTTGGAAAAGCTGTTGAGCGTGATGGTGCGCTCGGCCATGCCGGGCAGCGTGCGGATGGGGCGGAAGTCGCCCTCGTAGAGATAGGTGGTATAGATCTCGTCGGCGGCAATGAGCAGGTCATGCTCCTGCGCGACGCGGGCGAGCAGCTCGAGCGTCTTCCCGTCGTAGCCCATGCCGGTGGGGTTCGTGGGATTGTTGAAAACGATGGCCTTGGTGCGCGGGGTGATGGCGGCGCGCAGACGTGCTTCGTCGATGGCGTAGTCCTCGCTCGCGTAGGTCGGCACGTCCACGCATACGCCGCCTGCCAGCTCGATCTGCTCGCGGTACATGGGGAAGTAGGGCGAGAAGACGATGACCTCGTCGCCGGGGTCGAGGATGGCGAGCATCACGAGCGCCATGCCGAGGCAGCTCGACGCGCTCACGAGCACATGGTCGCGCGGGAGACGCTGGCCGAAGTCCTCCTCCCACGCGCGGCAGACCGCGTCGATCAGCTCGGGGTCGCCCTTGGGGTCGCCGTAGTGCGTGTGACCGGCCTTCGCGTCGCGGAAGGCGGCGTTGATGATGCTCTCGTCGGTGGTGAAATCGGTGTCGCCGATGCTCAGGTCGATGATGTCCTTGTATTTGGCAAGCGCCTCGGTGTCGAGCGACAGTCCGGCGCCGCTGCTCTGAAATCGCTTGGCGATGTAGCTACGCTTCATGCTTGGAGGCCTCCTTGACGTGTGGAATGACGGTCGAGCCGTTCGGAATGACGTAGATGGACTTGCCCTCCAGCTGCGCGGCGTCGAGCAGCGCGTTGACGTCGGAAAACGCCTTTATGCCCATGGGCGCAACGTCCTCCGGGGCAATGCTCGAATAGAGCAGGATGTTGTAGCGCTGCGCCTGTTCGCAGTTGAGAAAGAAAATGTAGCCCGCAACGGTGAAATGCTCGCGCAGCCGCCGCTCGATGGTGCCGGCGACGAGGTCCTTCGCCCAGTCGAAGTATTCGGCGGGGCCGCCGCCCTCGCGCGCCTCGATGATGAGGATGAGCGTGCCGCCCGGCTTGAGGCCGGATTCAATGTTGTCGATGGTCTTGGTGCCCTGGTAGAGCGAGATGTCCTTGGGGAAGCCGCCGCAGCTGGCAACGATCACGTCCGCCTTTTCCGGCACGTCCACCTGATAGATGCGGTCCACCATGCGGCAGGCCGCCTCCCACGAGGTGAGGTAGTGACCGGAGAGAATGGCGGCAAGCTGCATCTGGGCGTTCATCACGAGGTTGACGATGAAGAGATTTTTCACCAGCCCCGCCGCCTCGCACATATCCTCGTGCAGCGGGTTGCCCTTCAGAACGCCGTTGCCGATGGCGGGGTTGGAGCGCAGCTGCGCCGCGTCGAGCGAGAAGGCGTGGTTGTGGAAGATGGTCTCGCGCCCGCTGATGCCCGGCAGGATGCTCTTGCGCCCGCCGCCGAAGCCCGCCATCACATGATGCGTCACCGCGCCGAGACAGACCACGAGGTCGGCCTCGGCCGCCGTGCGGTCGATGGAGACCGGCGTGCCGTGCGGCGTGGTGCCGAGATAGACAAGGTCCTTGGCCTCGCAGTCGTGGTTCTTGACCTTGACGCGGTCGTAGACCGCGTCGGTCACGAGCGTGCGCAGCTCCTGCTCGTCGCCGCCGATGTGCGTGCCGTTGGCAATGACGATGGTGATGTCCTCCTCACGCACGCCGCAGCGCTCCGTGAGGTAATCCACCAGATGCGGGACCACGAGGTCCTGCCGCATCCAGAAGCGCGTCATGTCGCTCACGACCAGCGCGACGGTATCGCCCGCCTTGGCGCGCTCGCACAGCGGCGCGCTGTCGATCGGTGCGTCGAGCGAGGCCCACAGCGCCGCGCGGATATCGGCAAGCGGGGCGACGGCGTTGCCGTGCAGCTCGCCGATCACATTTTTCTCGTCCAGCGGCAGCTCCACCGTGCCGCTGCCGTAGGCAAATGAATAGGTTTTCATACGGTTCCATCCCATCCTACTTTGAAATAATATAGGAGTATACGGCAAAGCAGCGGAAGATGCAACAGCCAATATTCATAAGATTTGAAAGATTATTGATTAAAATATGGGGAAAGCAGAAAATTCGAATACCGGCAGGCGGCAGAGCGCACCTTGACAACCGAATACCGGCACCGTATAATGCAAGGCAAAGGGGGAGAGAAAAATGTTTGATGAAAAGGAAATTGCTTACTTGCAGGAGATGAAAGAAAGAATTACCCGCAGCATGGCCGTACTTATTGAGAGTGATGTCACGCCGAAGTTCAGCCTTTTGGCGGACGGCATTAAGGACATTCAGGAAAAACTTGTGCCTCGCTCCCGCATGGACGATCTGGAGGACGAGGTGAAATTCCTCAAGCTCATGTGCCGCCAAATGGCGGAGGATATTGCAAAGCTGAAAAAGGCAAACTGAATACACGATACAGCAGGACGGTGCCGATGTTCGGCATCGTCATATTTTATCCGGCAGGGCAGCCCATAAGGAACAGAAGCGGAGCGGAAAAGTGCCGCATGCACGGAGTGCCCTGCTTCGCCGCATTTCACTTGCCCCGAGTATGTTCGATCCCCTTGGGGTGGAGCGAACAACGTGAGCGGAACCCAAAAAGAAGGACAGGTAATATCCCAA
>Ga0256404_1005060_pt1 | contig 23923 bp, 17 predicted proteins | sample RumenRJG_01DNA_FD_185990 | JGI IMG/M metagenome (GOLD analysis project Ga0256404, IMG submission 185990) | Bovine rumen microbial communities from Lethbridge, Alberta, Canada - RJG_01 | ecosystem: Host-associated > Mammals > Digestive system > Stomach > Rumen | place: Canada: Alberta | collected... | reverse complement strand
CACCATCGTGTTCCGACTGCCTGAGAGTGGCAAAACTGTCACAAAGACAATGCCCATGAAACGACATCAGCGAATAGCAAAACTATTCACTGGCGAATTTTGGGGTATGCGATGACGAAGTCAGGGGGTACAAAGATAAAAGCTAAGTAATTGATAATTCAATGCTTAGCTTTTTCTTTTTATCGGAGATGTTCCCAAATTGTTCCCAATTAGCATTATGGTCTTTCCACTATTTCTTTCATTTTGTCAAACCAACTTTTAATCTCACCTTCAGTATCTCGTTCCATCAATAATTGGTATGTCATCTTATCAAAAGCTTTTTCAAGATAATGCTTAGACTTGTTTGCTCCCATTGCGTTATCCAGATTGTTCTTTTTAGCATAAGCTTTGCCAAATCTTTCAGGGACATTTTTCTCATCAGTATCTACATCTACGTCATAAGCTGATTTTATAGCATCCTGATGAAGATAATTTTCTATTTCATACTTCTTTGTTAGAACTCCCCATGAGCCATCATTTCGTGCATTTACCTTAGCTATTGACTTTTGATATGTTGCAACGTCATTATCATAAATATGAATACAAGGACAATGGAGATTCTCCAAATAATGAGCCTCTACCCAATATTTAAGAATACTTCCACCTGATGGAATTAACAAAATACGTCTATCAGAAGACAAGTTAATTACATCAGGGTAATGCTCACGCAAGCAACGAGAAAAACATTTTAAAGCTGTAACATCAGTAGGTCCCTCCACATGAATAACTAATTTAATGTTCTGCTCAGGGTTAGGTAATATGCCCAAAGTCTTAACGACTTCTGCTATTACTGCCTTTGTCCCATTTTGAACAATTGCATTGCTTTCCCCATCTTTATTAACAAACCTTATACTATCAGTTGGTAATTCTTGAGCTAATCCTGGGCTATGTGTTGTAAGGATAATCTGACAATGAGGAGTTTCTGATAATTTTAAGAAGGAGTTAATTAAAATCTTCTGATTATTAGGGTGTTGAGCTGTTTCTGGTTCCTCTATCGCATAGATAATATCCTTTTTATTGCTTTTCTTTGCTTTCCGTTCTGCTTCTGCCTTAAAAAAACCTACCAAGATCATCCGTCTTACACCACTACCGCGCTTATTAAGTGATATTCCTGCATCTGTATCCATCGCTATTGAAAATAGACTGTTCCACTTAGATACGGCAGGTGTTGCAAATGTAGGTGTTAATTCATTTGCCAATGATGGGTCAATATCACATAAAGCATCACGAGTTTGATTTGCAATTTCTGTTGCCTTTTCACGCACCTTTTCTTGAATTTCTTGTATCTCCTTTTGAACTTCACCAATAGCCTCCTGTATAGCTACTTTCATTGGATTTTGAACCTCTCCGTCAGAATCGTTACTAGAACGGTCACTTTGGAAAAGTGCATAAGTTGGCAAATATGATTCTATCTTAGACCAAATATCCTTTACATCTTCTTTAGATTTTATCAAAGGGATTTCAACCTTAGATATTTTAAGATCATCAGCAGATTTCCATAATGCTTTGCGCATTATAGGATTACCTTTTTTAGAACAATCTAATTGGCGTTCTTTTACCATCTTCTGCAGATCCTTTTCTTTTAAAGAAAGAAGATCCTTAAACCCATCTGCTGTTGGATGGTTAGCAACAATGTATATATCTTCAGAAGGTTTGGATTTACTACAATCATATGTTTTTTTTATACGCATTGTATCCTCATCTATTAGGAGATATTCCTCCTTCAATGAAGTTTTCTCACCAGAATCTAAAATCAGTTCATTTGGTAATTCTGTAAAATCGCATGCTATTGTAACTATTTTAGAGTCCGAAAAAACATTGGCATCAGAACTATCAATTTTAACTATATCACTATTGAAAAAAATCTCTAATGCTTCTAATATCGTTGATTTCCCCGCATCATTTTTGCCGATAAAAGTTGTTATATTTTCAAAGTCTATACTAACCAGGTTTTTATAACTCCGAAAATTCTCAAGATATAATCTTTTTAATTTCATATTTATTTTTTTCTTAATGTTACTCTATCTGTTACTGCACTTGTTAATAATGCATATATGCTTCGCAACATACCTTTATCTAGTCCAAAGCATTCAAACACCGTCTGATCGAATTTTATACGGTCTTTATCGTTAACTTCTTCAAAAATATTATTGATTTTTCTGTGCTTTAATGGTTCAAATGCACTTTTTATCTTTTGCGAGAGCTCTGTTGATAAAAAATTAGGATTTAACAAGCATATCTGCTTTAAATAATCTGCATTTAAATCTAAAGCACCTAAATTTCTCGATGTTCCTCGCATTTCAAGGATTAGGAATGTTATAACAGAGTTGAGTAGGGCTGCAATCAGCTCTACATCATAACCGTCCTGTACCTGCATTGCTATCAAACGTTGATCAATAACAAATGGCTCTTTGGCAAAAGTAAAGAAGAAACGCTCATAGGGGTTAATTGCAGTGATAATGTGTGCCCTTTTTGGATTCAGAGAATACCAATAAGGTCGGTGTCCTGCACATGCCTCTGATATTGTTTGACTACCATTCTTATTAGGTGCGTTCACAAATTTATCAATCCATGATTTTGTCCCTTTGTCTATTGCATTTTCCTCATCTTGACAGACGAATGCCCTAAACTTATAATTATCATCAAATTCTATCTGTTGAAGCTCTGATGATGATTTCACATACGGAACCAAATACTTTTCGTCAATACGTGATGACTTTACATCCTTATCTTTAATTACGAACATAGGATTCCAACCTGTCCGCTCTCCTCTAAACACTTTTACAATGTTTGGATAATATTGGGTCAAACAATTTTCAAAGCTACCAAACAGATTGGTGGAAAGGAAAAACTGTCCCCAATTAGTCTTGCTTTCAAGACTATTCAACAAACATTCCTTAGAGACCAAGCAGACAGATAAAGTTCCATCTTTACGCTTATACAGGTCAGCAAAGAAGTTGTCCTTCTCCCATAGCCCATTATGAGAATCACAGCAATTATCTATATCACTATAAAAATCTTCAATCTGCTGTATTTGTTCGTCCTTAGATTCTGCAACAAACAATTCGCTCAACTTACGATTGAGTGTGATAAACTTTGTTGGTTCACTACTTTGCGTCTTATCTAAAACGAAATAAATAGTGGAAACTTGCGAATCCTTAAACCAATGTTCTGCATTGCTCTTTGCAACATATCGTATATGAAAGTTGTCTAATAAGAACTTTTTGAATTGGAACCCATATTCTTTCCCTAACCACGCATTAGATGTTATTGCTGACAAGCAACCATCAGGTTTGAGAAATCTATCAGCGTTATAAATACAGTATGTAAAATAATCAGAACGTTCATTGATTTTAAAAGTATCATCTTTCAAAAAAGCTTGTTGATCACTCTGAAATTGCTGTCTAAAGAAAGCTGACAGCTTCTCATTGGGAATATCCTCCTGTTGTATAAACGGGAAATTGCTTGCTATACCATCAAAAGTTGGTATAGGTACATCAATATGCTTATTGTGGTCGTGCGAATCGGGAAAAACCACCTTTTCCCCAACTTCCAGATTAAAGAAATCATTACGCATAACACGTGGGAAGTTGTCTGTTGCTACAACATCTTGCTTATACAGGTTGATAACAGATAAAATTGCAGGGAAATGAGATACATCATTACCCCATATCTGCTTTAGTAGCTCCCCATGTTCCTTTGTACCTAAAGCTCGTAAAATATCATAAAATGAGCTTAGAAAAGTACCAGTTCCACAAGTTGGGTCGAACAATACGTCCTTATTAGTTTTAACAACAGGGAAAGCAACAAGGTTTGCCAATACTTCATTAGTAAAATATTGTCCAAATTTCTGCTTTTCATCATCAGGCACAAGGTTTTCCAATATATGCCCAATAACTTCTGTTGGTAACACTTTGAAATCAAAAGCGGTCAACACCTCCAATAGGGCATAAATAGCCTTATCTGTCAATTCAGAATATTCTATGCTATCAGTGAAATAGGGCCTAAAGATGGCTTGATAATCTATTTTCTTTGCTTCGTCAAAATAGCTATTCAATAAATCTTTAGCCGACTTACTGTCATCAAGAGTAATCGGTTCCAATTCTCCACTTAAATTCTCGCAAAGAGTCAAATAGAAAACAATCTTACCTATCAAGTTGTAGAAAGTAAACTTTGCCAACACCTGTTCTGGTATGACATTCGCCTTCTTCCTCGAAGATGATTCTAATATCTTCAAAGTGGAACTTTCATAAATTTTCCATTTATTAAATTCCTCTCTAAACGAACGCTTACTACCCTTCTCCAAAATTATCGCCTCTTGGAATTGTGGAATAATGATAGTAGATGCTTCCCGTACAGCAGAAATGATATTTTTAGAAATATCAAGCGCAGGTTTCAAAGCTCCATTACGATACAAAGAATCTAAATCATGCAGGATTTCCTCTGTACGTTCCTTTAATAATGGTTCGTGCTGAGCAAACTTTACAGGATCTGCTAAATCCTCACGACTGTTGATAGTTGAAACCTTTGGATAGACTTTTAACTTTGATAGTTTATCAAGTGTATATTCTTTATCGTCTATATGCCAAATGATAGCTTCTGCACCGTTCCATGTAACAAAGGAATCAGAGTTTAGCTTATGCGCCTTTTCCAGCGCATTCTCCAACATAACGGTATCGTCAACGGCAGTATCTGGAAACTTCAATTCCCATCCGTTGAATATTACACCAGAAGTTTTATCAACAAAAAGAAGAATATCAGGAAATTTAGTTCTTCCCGATTTCATCTTTACTCCTGTATCATTAGTTGCGTCTTGAAAAACAGTAGTCTTTCTGTCAATAGCTGATTTTATCCAACTAATAAGTTGACCAGCCCAATCTCGTTCGTTTCTCTTTATATCAAGCATTGCCACAATATTACTTAGCAGTTGAGGTATATACTTTGTTGTCAAAAAGACCTTGTATGACAGGTTCCATCTTATCATTGTGCTGCTTAGCAGTAACCTCTGCAAGGCGTTCTGCACATACTTGTATATAATCTATTGCTTTGACCTTATGTAGCATTACATTCTTATTTTTCTCGATTCCTATATACCTTCTATGCTCCATAGCAGCAGCAACTAAAAAACTACCACTACCACAAGCATTATCAAGAATAATATCGCCTGGGTTAGAGAAGGTTCTTATTAAGTATCGCCCAAGCTCAATAGGCTTTTGAGTTGGATGATATACGGGTCCTTCTGACTCTGCTGTTTTCACATACAAAAAGTCTTCTATTGGCAATTCATTATCGTCCATAAATAGAACATCATTTGGATAGCGCATACCATTACTTTGAACATGTCTCGGCTTGAAATCTCCATAACTCCCTGTATATTGATTCTTACGGATGCCCTTATCATAACTTTCTCCCTTTGTCATTTGAGGATTATATGTGGGTTGTTGTTTATAGAACACACAAATATCCTCGTGCTTTCGCAGAGGCTGCTTCTTGGCATTTAAGAAATTTGTTGATTTTGATTTTATCCAAACTATTTTATATTTGAACCACTTTTCATTACTTAAAATCAGTTTTGCAGTGAAAAGACCTTGCGCTGTCAGGACTATAGCACCATTATCTTTTATTATACGCATATACTGCTGCCAGAGCTTATCTAAATCAATGACAGAATCCCACTTGTTTTGTGTTGTGCCGTAAGGTAAATCACACAAAATCATATCAACAGATTTGTCTGGAATATTAGGCATAACTTTCAGACAGTCATCTTCAATAACCTTGTTAATAAAATCTTGAATGTTACTTTCCATATTCGCGTATATTTTCTGCAACCATATTTATTACTCCATCAGCACAATCTTCTTCTGCTAAAACGTCATAAACTTTATCTGCAAGCCATAATTGCAAAAGTTCCTTTTCGTTTGCGCCAAGTAACTTTGCCAATAAAATGACTTGTTCCCGTTTGGCTTTTCTTTTTCCTCTTTCAATACGGCTATACATAGGGGTATCTATCTCCAATGCAGAAGCCAACTGCCTTTGAAGTAATCGTTTCCCCTCTCTTAGTTCTTTTAATTTATCAGCAAACAGCATATTTGTCAATAATTGATTTGTCTTTATTTGGCAAATATAGTATTTCTATTTGAAACAAACAAATTTTTCAAAGAATTTTTAAAACATCTTGCGTCATTTAAATTAAATTTCAAATGCGGCTCTGGGTACAAAGATAGGCTGTTAATCGCTTGATTTTTAGCCTATTTTTATTTAACGGGTAGCCAAAGGGTAGCCAAAAACGACAATACCCCACATTTTCAGGGCTCAGTGGAAAACACATGGGGGCAATGCGTCGGTCGATGAGACACCGACTTCTCTGTGTATTGCCCTTCTGACCCTAATGTGATTCCCATTGCCTCCAAGTGCAAAGGTGCAGGGGTCGACATGAGCGCATCGGGGAAAAAAGCAAGTCAATCCATATAAAGAACTTACCGTGGGGGGCTCCCCGCTTGGGAAACATGTGCTAAACCTCTCGGGTGAAAAAAAACAGAAGCCCGAAGCGCTGGGCTGTCGCAGCTGGCGCTTCGGGCTAAAAACACTGATATGATAAAAAAACTACTTCACAACTTTACGTCCGTCAACAATGTAGATGCCGTGCGGCAGCTCCTGGAGGCTGCCCTGCATCACGCGGCCGGTGATGTCGTAGACGACACCTGCCTTGGGCGCTGCAACGCTCACGCCGGTCACGCCGGTCACGATGTCGCTGGGCAGCACGATGTTGAGTGCCGTGGCTGCTGTGGTGCCGTCGAGCATCTGGGCCCAGGCTTCGAATGGCTGCACCTCGGCGCCCGGCGAGGGCACAAACTGGCACAGGTCGCTGCGCAACACGTAGGGGGCTGCGGGCGAGGCCGTGTTGAAGGTGCCGCGCAACAGGTAGTTCTGGCCGCTGGTGATGGCCTTGGTCTCGGCGGTGACGCGGGCCTGGGTAGCCTCGAAGGTGACCATGCCTTGTGCCGGTGCCACGCCACGGGCCAGGGCCACCAGATAGGGCCTGCAGCTGTGCATCTGGGCAGCATAGTCAAAGATGAGCTCGCTGCTGGCTGCATCCTCCTCGACCAGCTCGAGCACCAGCACCTGCTGTGAGCGGCCGGCGGGGGCGTGGCGCCAGTTGATCTCGTTGCCCTGGGCCAAGACGCGCTGCGGGGCAAAGGGCAGCACCATCGTGCTCCAGTTGTAGCGCTCGCCTGCGGGCTCAAGGCTGCGGGTGAATGTGGCCTGTTGCGCGGTGAAGTCGACCGGCGTGAAGAAGGGGTGGCCGGCGGTGAGAGACAGCGACGGGGCCACCGTGCCCAGCACCACGTTTTTGCCTTGCAGGCCGGCGGGCACCGTGTCGGCAGCGCCGAGCAAGTACACCACGTTGGGGTTGGCGCTGGCCGTGACGTTGTCGAAGCTCAGGCCCTCAAGGCTCACTGCGGCGGCATCGGCAGGGATGGTGATCGAGGCCGCAGCCTGCTGGCTGCGGCGCACGCCGCTTGCCGTCCAGGTCACGAGGCCGCGCTGCAGGTCGTAGTACTTGCTCTCGCCCGGCTTCACCAGGTTGGTGAGGTGGCTGGCCTCGCTGTCGTCGGGCTCGTCGTTGCGGGCATACACGTTGAGCGAGTAGGTGCTGCCATAGGCCAGGTTGTCGAAGGTGAATTGCAAGTCCTTGCTCTCGCCTGGCTTGAGATTGAGCGACGCTTGCTCATAGGTGACCATGCTGCCACGGGTGTTGCCGGCGCTGTCGGTCTTGACGATGAAGAGCGGGGCCAGCACATAGCGGTTGTAGTCGCCTGCGGCCTTGTTGGTGACCGTGACCTTGAAGGTCACCTGGTTGTCCCACACGATGCCGTGCTCGCCGGCCTGTGCAGGCTGCTGTGCGCCCAGGGCCGAGATGGCGACCTCAAGATTCATGGCCGCCTCCGACTTGGCCTCGACGGTCATCGAGCCCGTGGCGCCAGTCACGGCATGCATTCCGTCTTGGTCGGTGGTCACCACGATCGACTTGGTGCCGGCGCTGGTGGGGGTGAAGTTGAAGCTCACCGTCTTCTGCTCGCCGGCGGGCACCTCGGCAGTGATACAGCTCGTGTAGGGGGTGAAGGTGGGATCGAGTGCCTCGCCGTCGACCCACAGGTAGAGGTTGCCATAGTAGCGGTCGGCACTGTTGTTGGCCAGCGTCACATCGACGCGTGCCGAGAGACCCACCTTCTCGCCGCCCTTCACCACGACAGCCTTGCCCTCGAGGTTGGTCACCGGGTGGCAAGTGAGCGTGGCCGTGTAATTGGTGAGCTTGGCCTCGATATAGTAGCGGTCGCTCTCCAGCATGGGTAGCCACTGGGTGCTGTCTTGCTCCTGGCACACGGGCACGAGGCGGTAGTCGCCCACCAGGCCCTTGCCGAACTTCTTGCTATTGCTTGCGCTCAGGTCGCGGCCAAACTGCACCCTGTCGCCCAAGGCGCTGGAAGTGACCTGGCCATAGACAGGAGTGGTCATGATGAGCTCCACCATGTTGCCCTCCATGTCGTAGAGGGCAAGGCCCTCCTTGAATTTCTTCTTGCTGCCCTGGTGATCGCTGAAGTTCACGTTGATGTAGTGGCTCTTGTAGATCGAGAAGCCCGCGCTCTTGCTGTCGCGCTCCCAGGTGGCAGTAGTCGAGTTGTAGTTGATGCTGATGCCCGTGGCCGAGAGCAGGCTGCGCGGCTGCGGCACGACTGTGGTGTCGGGGGGCGCCACCGTGGTGTCGCCCGTCTGGCTCAGGTCGGGCTTGATGCCCACGATGGCGTTCTGCTTCATGTTGTAGCCCTCGCCCACGCCGGCGCCGCCTATGCCGCTGGCATTGGGATTGAGCACCGAGAGCTGGAAGTAGCCGTTGCCCATGCCACCCCAACCCCAGTTGATGTGGAAGAAGTCGCCCATCTCAAAGCCGTCGCACACAAAGGAGTGACCGCCGCCCGAGCCCGCCGTGCCGTTGTACACCACGGGGCGTCCCGACTCGAGCTCGCCGTAGATGAGGTTGTCCCAGTCGGTCTGGCTGTAGTCGTTGCGGTAGGCGATGTGCAGCGAGGTGCTGTCGTAGCCGAAGTAGCGCGTGAAGGCAACGGGGATATCATCGGTATAGGCACCGCTCGAGTTGCGTCCATACTGCATCTTCACGGCATAGCCGGCATATTGCATGAGCTGGGCCACAGCGTGGATGCTGGCCTCGTCCTCGGCTCCAGTGTAGCTGTTGCGCATGTGGTCCCAGTCGAAGCTCGCCACAGGCAGCTCCTCGGTGGTGGCGGTGCCATAGTCGTAGCCGCCGTTGCTGTAGGTGAACGTGTAGGAGGGTATGACGCGCGTCGTCGTCTTGGGCCACTTGTGGTAGTTCATCACCTGGGCTATGCTGGTGGCCACACACCCGGTGTAGGCCAGCTCGCTCGAGCCGTCGCTGTTCATAAACTGGGGGCACAGGTTCCAGTAGGGCGTTGCCTGGTCCCACTTGCTGGCGATGAGGGGGGCAATGCTGTGGCGTGTGGCCACTGGCACCCTGGCGGCAGCGCTCAAGCTGCGGCGCGCCGTGGCGTCGTCCATCATGCTCAGCGCCTGCAGCTGGCGCTCATAGTCGGCGAGCAGGGCTTGCATCGCAGGCGACAGGCGGCCAGGGTCGATAGTGCCTTGCGGGCTATAGGCCAGCACGGGTGCAGTGCGGTCGTCGCCCGACACGATGGCCCAGCCTTGCTCACCGCCAGGGGCGTTGAAGATATAGTAGCTGGCGTTGTCGGCACCCGAGCGGTTCAGGCTGGTGCCTCGCTTCACCATTTTGGGTTTAGATGTGGCGGCTTGCTGCCACTTCATGAATCTCATCGCCTCTTGCAGTGCGCTCTGTTGCGACACGGGACTGGCCATCATCGCAATAGAGAAGACGATCGACAGGATGAAAAAGAATCGTTTGCGCATAGTAAAAAGTAAGTAATAGGATATTTAGTGGTTTGGTTTAGTTAGTATGTGCATGTTTCGAGTCACATCGCAACAGGGGGGAAAACGCGCTGCAAGCATGCAGGTCATGTATCGTCGCGTGCTTTTCAAGCCCCCACGGTGCATTGCCGGTTACAAATTTAAACAAAAACAGCCAATATCGGCGCCCTTTTTTAATCCATTTCCGTCAATTTGCCGCATGTGTATAAGATTTTTCTTGCAAAGCTGCACCAGGTGGCCTGTGGCACTGGCCTGAAAAAACAGTTGTGGCAGCAAGGCTGGATTGCTCCATTTTTATTATATTTGCAACAACTCATCACATGACCAACCGCCGCATGACCATAAAAACGACAAAAAACAAACTCTTGCTCCTGCACGCGCTGCGCCACGTGGCACTCGCAGCACTCGCAGTACTTGCCTGTATGCTCCCGGCACAGGCCGGCGCACAGCAGCACGAGAGCGCACAGCAGCTGCTGCACCAGTGCGAGGTGGCACGCGACAAGAGCCACCACCAGCAGCTGAGCCAGCTGGCCGGCAGGCTGCTGGCCGTGGCCCGGCAGCAACACGACGCGCGACTCGTGGCCTATGCCTTGATGTACAAAGGCTCGGCCTTGCTCTTCACGGGCAACGACGACAAGGCCGTGGCAACGCTGCAGCAAGCCCTCAAGGCGGCTGGCGACGCCGGCAACGACAGCGTGAAAGCTGCCGTGATGAACAACCTGGGCATCTACTATGCCTCGATGGCCGGCAACCCCTTCTATGCCCAGCAGAGCTTTCTCAAGGGCAAGCGGCTGGCCATGGCCGCCGGCGACAGTAGCCTGCAACTGCGCATCGCCGGCAACCTGCTCGTGCTCACCAAGACCCCCGGCGACAACGAGAGCATAGCCCAGGCCCGCGCCATATGGAGCTACGGCAAGGCCCACCGCATCGCCGAGCTCGCCTACATGGGGGCCTTCTACATGGCCCAGTGCCAGCACCACGCCTCCCGCTACCGCGAAGCCCTGAAGTGGGTGCAGGAGTGCCTCGACATCTACGGGCACTACCACTACAACGACATTGCCTATGTGCACGTGCTGCACTCCCAGATTTTGCTCGACATGGGCAAGACCGCCCAAGCGGCCGCCATGGCGCAAACGGCCGTCGAGGTGGCCACCCGGCTGCACCAGCTGCGCATTGTGCCCGATGCCCTGCTGCAGCTGGCCCACGTGGAGCGCAAGCGCGGCAACCTCGAGGCCTCGACAGGGCTTGCCCGCAAGGCCCTCGACGCCGCCCGCAGGGCCAGGACCAACACAATGCTCGTCGACGCCCAAGAGCTGCTGGCCAGCAACTACATCGACTTGCGGCAGCCCGACTCGGCCTATGCTCACCTCATGAGCGCCTTTAAGGCCATGCAGAGCGTGCAGTCGTTCGACTTCAAGCAGCTCGAGCACGAGCAAAGCATCATGCAAAACATCGAGGCCATGGAGCACCAGGCACAGCTGCACGCGCTCGAGTCGGCCTCGCAGCGGCGCGTGGCCTGGGCCCTGGCGGCCGTCGTGGCAGTGCTCGTGGCACTGCTTGCGACAACGATTGTGGCTGCCCGGCGACGCAGCAAGCTATACCGCGGCATCGTGGCACAAAACGTGAAGGCACTGGCTCGGCAGCAAGAGCTGCAAGAGCGCCTGGCCAGCCTCGCGGCCTCCTCGGCGAGCGATAGCGCCAGCAGTGCCAAGACGGTGAAAATCGACGAGAAGCGCGGCCAGGAAATCTACGACCGCCTGTGCCAGCTCATGGAGCAAGACCGCGTGTTCACCAACCCGCAGCTGGGCCGCGAGGCCCTGGCCGAGATGCTGGGCACCAACCGCACCTATCTATCGGCCATCGTGAAAGAGAAAAGCGGCATGAACGTGCTGCAGTACATCAACAGCTACCGCATAGGCGAGGCCGTGAAGATACTGAGCGACAAGGCCATGGTGTCGCTCCCGCTCAAGCGCATCTACAGCGAGGTGGGCTTTGCCTCGCCCACCACATTCTACAAGCTGTTTCAGCAGCAGGTGGGCATCACGCCGCACACCTACCGCAAGCAATTTCTCGAGATGGACCACGACAGCAGCCACGACCACAACAGCGCTTAGCCTCTACCCCACCCCCACGCCGGCAAATTGCGCCACCACGTGCAACGCTCATGTGGGGTGGGCATACACACAAAAAAAATCCGTGATATCACTATCGCGGATTGCTTAACTAATTAACCTTCTAATACCATTAACATAAACCTTAAACAAAAAACGAAATAAGAACCGTCTCACGACGCCAGGTATCTCGTAACCTTAAAACTAATACCATGAAAAACCGATGCAAAAGTAAGACAAATATGTTTTACAACATAATTTTTCAGCACATTTTTCTCGATTTTAAGGCTATTTAACACTCCTTGCCCCCTCGTGAGCCCTGTGCAGCACATGTCAAAGGGCAGGCGACGACGTCGACTGCAAGCAATACAAGTCTAATATTATCAACAACTTGCACTTCATTTCCCTTTCACTTTCAAGAAATGTTATCTCATTGTCATGCAACTGCAACACCCCTGTCATATCACTTAAGCGCGAGAATCTGTTTTTATTGATTAGCTTGAGAAGCCTGCGGGTTGTGCAACCTGCAGGCTTCTCTCGTTTATCATTCAACATGTGCTGGCGGGCGCCAAGCCGCCATTGCCACGCCTGGCGGGCGGCTACTCGTTGCAAGCCGACTGCTCTTGCAATTTCATGGTTTTCCACTCCTGCAGCATGCGGCGGGCACGGTCGGCAGCCTTGAGCGCCGGCGCGCTGGTGTCGCGCTCCTGGGGGCTGATGCGCATGGTGCCGGCAGCGGCAATGAGGTCTTTCACCACCTCGCCGCCGGCTATGATGCCCTCGGCAGCGGGCACAAAGGCGTTGCTGGCCGGGATGTTGCGGCGGTCGGTGCACTTGCGCATGTCCTTGTTGGGGCATATACAGTGGAAGCGGCAGCTGATGTCGGCGTCGTCGAAGGGGGCCGTGGGCAGCTCGTCGCTGTAGACGCACTTGAAGTGGTTGATGCCCTCGCGGCGCAGGCGCTTGCGCATGACCTTGGCCAGGGGGTCGTTTTTGGTCTTGCTGATGTCGGCAATCCTGAAGGCTGTGGCATCAAACTTGTTGGCCGCGCCCATGCAGCACAGTATGGGCACGCCCAGCTGCTTGCAGCGCCTCACGAGCTCCATCTTGGCGCTCACGGTGTCGATGCAGTCGACCACATAGTCGTAGCAGCTCAGGTCGACCTCGTGGGCGTTGCTCACGAGATAAAACTTCTTGTAGGTGCGCACGATGCAATGGGGGTTGATGTCGTGCACGCGCTGGGCGGCCACGTCGACCTTGTGCTTGCCGATGGTGCTGATGAGGGCGTAGAGCTGGCGGTTGACGTTGGTGAGGCACACGCGGTCGTCGTCGTAGAGGTCGATGGCGCCCACGCCGCTGCGGGCCAGCACCTCGACCACATAGCCGCCCACGCCGCCCACGCCGAACACAGCCACGCGGCTGCCGGCCAGCGTGTCGATGGCAGGCTTGCCAAAGAGGAGTTGAGTGCGTGAAAACTGATTTTGCATTTGTTCTGAAATTTCAAGGGTGCAAAGTTATATATTTTTTGCCCGTCAAGGAAATATTGTGTAATTTAGAGGCTCTAAAAAATAAACGAGCTGCAATAATGAAGAAAATCGTGTTTTCGCTCGTCGCCTGCCTGGCCACGGCTCTCGTGGCATGCAGCCCGAGCGGCCCCACAGGCACCCCGGCAACCGACGCCCAGGCCGTAGCACAGAAACTGAAAGAAGGCGACCGCCAGGCCGCTGCACAGCTGCTGCACGACTATGATGCCTACTATGGGAAGCTGGGCACGGGCAAGAGTGCCAAGTTCAACCTCGAGCTGCTGCGTGCAGGCGTGAACCTGAGTGTGCGCGACTCGCTGGAGCGGGGCCAGTAGCACCACCGCTCGCCGCCCCTGCGGGGGGGGGCTCAATGCCGCCTGATGATGCCCGTGAACGTGCGACCCGAGGCGATGCCCAGGCGTCGGGCCGAGAAATAGAGGTTGGGGTTGCAACGCGTGCACTCGCCGTTCCAGGTGATGTGGCGGGGATGTACACCAGCCTCGACGAGATCGATCTTGTTGGCCGTGGGCAGGTCGACGTGCATCTTGCCGGTGCGCGTGTTGCGCACGGCCACATAGCGCTCGTCGTAGCCCGCGCCAGTCAGGGCCTCGACCACCTCGTCGCCCACCTCAAAGCAATCCTGGCATATACACGCCCCCATGGTCGCCACGATGCGGCCCGGCTGGGCACCCACTGCCTGCATGGCCGCCACCGTGCGCGAGGCGATGCGGGCCACCGTGCCACGCCAGCCGGCATGGGCCACAGCCACAACGCCTGCCGCAGGGTCGCACAGGGCAATGTTCACACAGTCGGCCGTGTTCACCCCCAGGCACACGCCCGTGAGGCAGGTAACCAGCGCATCTACGCCATCGAGCTCGCTGGCGCGCTCGTGGCCGGACAAGGCCAGCAACCGGGCGTCGACGAGCCGCACCTGGCTCGTGTGGCGCTGGCGGGGCATGACCAGGCACTGCGGGTCGATGTGTAGCTGCTTGCACAGCTGCAAGCGGCACTGCACCACGTGCAGCGGGTCGTCGCCCACATAGTCGCACAGGTTCACCTCGCTGTAGGGGTCGGCCGGGTCGACGTGGCCGCGCAGCACGTTGAAGGCTTCGATGCCGCCCAGCGGCTCGGCCATGGGCAGTCGATCAATCTTCAGGCTTGGCATCATCGGGGTCGCTCACTACTTGAAAACCGTCGTTCTCGTCCTTGTAATCATCGGCCCAGTACTCGTCGTCCCACTGGCGCCGCTGCTCCTCCTGGGCCGTACTCATGCTGCCGCCGCCCAGTTTCTCAAAGTCGTCGATGCGGGGCTCGGGCTTGGCCTGGGCCTCAAAGATGAAGTCGTCTTCCTCTTTCACGCGGTGGTTCTGGGCCAGGTCGCGGTGAGTGAGCGTCTCGGGTATGCGGTTGCGCTCGTCGTTGATGGTGCGCCACAGCACGTCTTTGAGCTCGGTGAGGCCTTTCTGGGCCACACTCGAGATAAACACCGTGGGCACGCCCTCGGGCAGCTCGTCGCGCATCTGCTCGATGAGCTCGTCGTCGAGCATGTCGATCTTGGTGATGGCCAGCACGCGGGGCTTCTCTACCAGGTCGGGGTTGAAGGTCTCCAGCTCGTGGCACAGTATGGCATACTCCTGCTTGATGTGGGTGGCATCGGCAGGTATCATGAAGAGCAACACGGCATTGCGCTCGATGTGGCGCAAGAAGCGCAGCCCCAGCCCGCGGCCCTCGCTGGCCCCCTCGATGATGCCGGGAATGTCGGCCATCACAAACGACTGCTGCCCCCTGTAGCTCACGATGCCCAGGTTGGGCTCGAGCGTGGTGAAGGGGTAGTTGGCTATCTTGGGCTTGGCCGCCGATATCACCGAGAGCAGGGTCGACTTGCCGGCATTGGGGAAGCCCACCAGGCCCACATCGGCCAGCAGCTTGAGCTCGAGTATCACCTGCTTCTCCACACCGGGCTCGCCAGGCTGGGCATAGCGGGGAGTCTGGCGCGTGGCCGTCTTGAAGTGCTGGTTGCCCAGCCCGCCGCGACCGCCCTTGAGCAGCTTCACGACCTGCCCGTCGCGCGTCACGTCGCACAAGAACTGGCCCGTCTCGGCGTCATACACGGCCGTGCCGCAAGGCACCTCGATGGTGCGGTCCTCGCCATCCTTGCCCGTGCACTGGTTCTCATAGCCCGGCTGGCCGTCGGTGGCAATGATGTGGCGGGTGTACTTCAAGTGAATGAGCGTCCACAAGTTGGCGTTGCCCTTCAAGTACACGTGGCCGCCACGGCCGCCGTCGCCGCCGTCGGGACCGCCCTTGGGCATGTACTTGGCGCGGTGCAGGTGGGCCGAGCCGCGGCCGCCGTGGCCGCTGCGGCACAATATCTTCACATAGTCGATGAAATTGGATTCTGCCATAATTCCTTTTTGATTGGGAGTGCTTGTTGTTGTAATGCAGTGGCAAAGTTACGCATTTTTTGCGACATTACTGCAAGCCCCACGCCCGCCACGGCCAGCCAGCAACAATTGCTGTTCCAAACCGCGCAAAAAGTGGCAAAAATATCCACATGGGAGGGGTAAAATTGGAATTTTTCATTAGCTTTAGGGTGTGTAAATCAGAAACAAGCAAAACCTTCTCAACCACATGAACGTTTCACCCACCACATCGCACGACAAGGGCACGGGGCGCGACACGGTAGTGACGCACACGAGGGCGCGGCTCTACGACCCCGTGGTCATGCGCTTCACCACTCTCGACCCCCTGGCTGAGAAATACTACCCCACCTCCCCCTACGCCTACTGCCAGAACGATCCCCTGGGCAAGGTCGACCTCGACGGTATGGGATGGATGGTAAGCTCATATAATAATGAGACATTCTATTTTTATGACAAAGACATTCATGGTCAAGAGGATATCATTAATAAGTATGGATCGGAGACTCAAGTTCAATATGTAACTGACGAGGGAGCATTAGTGTATTTGCACACACAATCTGGAGACAATGTGTTTAAACTTAATCAAGACGGAAGTTTCTCCCTCGACGGTGTTAAACAAAATGAAGAATACGATAAGATTGGAGTGCTTCATATAGGAAATGATAAACTTACAAAGGGAATAAACAAAAACTGGTATGGTTCATACTTAGGTCCCGATAATCCTCTTAAATCAGGAAGAGAAGATGGCAAGAGCAAATATTCTTATGCTTTTCCTCCTCTCAATGATTTGGATTATGCGGCGTATCAACATGACAGAGCATACGATACAATGGGGGCAGTTGGCGTGATGGGTGCATTATTAAACACAGAGACGGCAAATGCAGACTTGAAACTCGCATGTGATGCATTGTGTATTGTGTCACAAAACAAATTCAATTTCCAATCTACAAAGGTCAGATGGGCTTCGGCTGTTTGTCGTCTATTTAGTGAAATCGCAATTGCTAAGGCAATTCTAAACTCTCCGAAATGAGAAAGGTGTTGAATTACTTTACAAGGCACACTCACACTATATTTGCTCTGCTGTTATTGGCATGGGCTATAATGTATGCTATGTCAAAAATGGGTGATTGCCCGGCCGATTATTACATATCAACGCTCAATGACGCTGCGAAGATTCACTCTAAAATCGACAGCTGTTACCGTGCCAATGCTGAGTTCAGGAGGATTGTGCCAAGCGAGCAAACATTCGACACAGTTGCCAGCCCTGCCGGCAACGGCAAATGCCACTATTATGCCTGTTACTACTTGAAAGGGTGCAAGAAGATTATCGACTTCATGTATTACCCTAAAGACAATCCAAGCGATGGAGACGAGCCTATGGTGAGGGTGCTTAACATAAGAGACGACAGGAGTGTTGACAAGATTGTAGAGTGGGATGAGCCTCGCGATTTTCATGCTATCGCGATTTTCAATGCCCTTGCTGAGTTCGGGAAAGATTTGTTGCAGGACGATTCTGGCATCACAAGCCATCGTCGTGCCATATTTAGCATAGTCATGATGTTTTTCATAGAATACAAAATGCTAATGCTGGAGCTGATTGTTGGCTTGTGGACAGCGTGTGCTGTGGTTAAGCATTACCGAGGCAGGAATTTGAGGAAACAAGAGAGCGGCAACATTCTGGAGGGAAAACACGCAGAAACACGTGCGAAGCGTGTTGCCCTGCGGAAAGTATCGCTTTTTATGCTGAGGCATTCCAACCTGTTTGCTTTCCTGCTATTGGCATGGATATTGTTGTTTATGCTATCGAAAATGGGAGGCTATGAAATGGATTATGAGGTTTCAGCATTCAATTATGATACGATACTTCACTCTAAAATCGACAGCTGTTACCGTGCCAATGCTGAGTTCAGGAGGATTGTGCCAAGCGGGCAAACTTTTGACTCTGTTGCATACTACGACAACAGTGGCACGTATTATTACTATTCAGCCGTATACTATTTGAAGAATTGCAAAAAAGCGATTGAGTTTTTATATTATCCGCAAGGAGGTAAATCTCCCTACGGCAAATCCAAAATCAGGTTGTCGCGCATTACAGATGGCAAGCATGAGGACAGGATTGTTGAATGGCGTGACCATCGGGATTTCTCGGCGGTCACAATCTGCAAGGCATTGGGAGAGTTTGACAGGGAGTTGCTGCACGACAGCCACTGTAAGATTGCCTACAGTCAAGACAGCTCCAACTGCATCAGCTACTTCATGATGTACTTCATAGAGTATAAACTGCAGCTTTTGGCTCTGATTGTTGCCCTGTTGCTAACTTTGGAAATTTGCAGAATTTACCAAAAACGAACTTACTATGGACGATCCTGATTTTTTGAAACTTGCATATATTAGACTCGTGTGTGTGGCAACGTTTGCCATGTGCTGCCACGGCCTGTGCCACTCGAGCGGCATCTACAATCCCGACGATTATATCGACACCTTTACGGTCGTGGTGCCAGAGTTGAATGTCGACAGTACTTTTTTGGAAGACATTCACAACTACATGCTCGAAGACACAACCGAAAAGTATGCCCAATGGGAAAAGTCGGTCCACACAAATGGTGACGAGAAAAACCCAATTTCTATATATTGCAATGTAAAAAATGATTCAATCTGTGTAATAGATTACAGTTTTGATGGCTGGCGCGCTCGATTGTCAACAGGCTTCACAAAATACCGGGGGTGGCTGTATTGGTTCAACACCATGCTGCCCGGGGGCTTGATGCGGGGCTACACCACATCTCCTCCCACAACCCGCAAGTTCCACATAAGCAACTACCAGTTTGCCGACATTTTCCCTTACAGAGTTGTATATGACTACAAAAACAGGAAGTTTCTGCACAAGTGTGCCACGGCAAAATACTGAGCTGCGGTATCGCCGGTGCCGAGTCTCAAGGCCATGCAACTTGAACATGAAATTGCTGGTTCACATGTATGTGACCAGCCCATTACATCAGGTCCTGACAGCAACAGCTACCTACGACTCATTACAGATGTTTTCAAAAAAAAATGCAACATGAAATTGACTTGTATAAAAACTGCTGTCGCAATGGTTATTTTGTTGTGCAGCCACATCAATTGTCTCTCCCAAGGCACCTATGAAATCGATCTTTATGCCGTCACCTTCACCGCCGAAATACCTGAAGTGAAGGTGGATCAATTGTTGCTGAGAGAAATCCACAACTTCATATTTAGCGACAAAACCGACAAGCAGGCCCAACGGCTGAAAGCCAACCACCAAGACGACGACAGCCACTATATTATGGTTTCGTGTCGCGTTTACAACGATTCAATTTGTGAGATTTATTTCAATATTGATGGCTGCCGCGACTGCATATCTGCGGGCTTCACAAAGTACAATGGGTGGCTGTATTGGTTCAACGACATGTTGCCCGACGGGTTGATGCTGGGTTACTCAGCCTCTCCTCAGGTAACACGCCGATTCTTTGTAGACAATAATAAAGCAAACTACCTGACTTCCCACAAGTTTGTGTATAACTACAAAAAATGCAAAATCACGAGTAAATGGTATAGGAAAAAACGTATATACTGAGGCATGCAACACTACCAATAATAACTAACAAACACTGAAACAAAAATGACGAAAGCAACCAAACGACTGCTGCTGGCGGCAATGCTGCTGCTGGCAAGCGTGCCGGCCACCAAGGCCGGCGAGAGCCTGGGAGCCTACTTGAAGGCGGGCTTCAACATGTCGAACTACGTGATGGGCGAGATGCCCCACGGCATGAAGCCGGGGTTCCACTTCGGAGCGGGCTACGAGTACCGCATGGCGCCGCGCTGGGGCATGGCCGTGGAAATGTACATGAGCTTCCAGGGCGCCAAGTTCGACCCCAAGAAGATCGACAACATCGACGAGGTGATGGAGGCCGACGAGCAGGGCGTGAAGCTCGACAAAGACATCACGCTCAACGCCATCTACTTTGAGCTGCCAGTGCTGGCCAAGTTCTACGTCACGCCACGCTTGAGCATCGACTTGGGCCCGCAGCTGGGCATAGCGGCGCAAAACCACCTGAAGATGGGCGATGTGCAGGTCGACAAGGTGGGGCGCTCGTTTGAGGCCTGGGACTTGAGTGCCTCGGCAGGCCTCACGTGGTGCGTCACGTCGCGCCTGCTGGTGCAGGTCCGCTACAACCTGAGCTTGATAAAAGTGATGAAAGGCATCGACATCGACGAGTACAAGCCGCAGGCGGGCAACCGCAACTACGACGACCGCATCCAGAACATCCAGCTCTCGGTGGGCTACCGCTTCTGAGCGACAGGGCGCCGAGAGCAGCAAGAATTTAGGCCGATTTTTGAAAAAATGTGGGCTTTTTGCTTTTAAATCTTGAGAATATCGATTAATTTTGCAACCGAATTTGCTAAAATGTGAAAGAGCAATGCCGCACAAGCCACACTGGCAGGCGGCGCGGTGCTCTCGCATGGCTGCAGGTTGAAAGAAAAAAAGACTTATATCTTTAATCTAAGTAAATTACAAAGCAAGATATGGCAAACAAGACAAAAGGTAGTGCTCGCACCTCGGTAGAAGGCATCAATGATTCCCTCTCGTCAATCGAGCAAAAGTTGGAGAACAATCAGAAATACATCTACTATGCGCTCATCGCAGTGGCGGTGGTCATCCTGGCCGTGGGCGGATACCTGTGGTATCGCAGCAGTGCCATCGAGAAGGGCAACAAGGAGATAGGCAAGGCCGACATACAGCTGCTCATGTACAACAACCCCGACAGCGCCCTCACGCTCTACAAGCGCGTGGCCGAGCGCAACAGCTTCGGGCCCGCCAACCGCGCCGCCCAGATGGCCGCAACCATCCTGTTCCAGAAGGGCAAGTACGACGAGGCACTCAAGTACTTGAAGAAGAGCAAACCCGAGGGTGACGTGGCCGGCCCGGCCATGAAGTCGCTCGAGGGCGACTGCTATGTCAACAAGAGCCAGGCCAAGGGAGGCAAGCAATACTACAACGAGGCACTCAGCGCCTATGACGAGGCCATAAAGCTCGCCGGCGACAACGAGAACTACACGCCGGTGTTCATGCTCAAGAAGGCCACCGTGCTGCACGCCAACGCAAAATATGCCGACGAGCTCAAGGTGTATGAAGACATGAAGCAGCAGTTCCCCACCTACGCGCTGCAGAACCGCATCAACCTCGACAAGTACATCGAGCGTGCCAAGGCACTTGCCGGCAAGTGATCGTGCGCCTGAGCGGCGATATCATTCAAGTATATATATTATAATTTTTCAAGAGGCTGGACAACTGCACACCACATTGTCCGGCCTTTTTTTTATGCTTTTTGCCTGGAAAAGCCGTATCTTTGCCACTGCAAAAGAAACAACACAACATCATCATCAAACCATCAAAGCAAAACAAAGCAATGAAGACAATCTACAAGCGCATTCTGCTCAAGCTCAGCGGCGAGTCGCTGGCAGGCGAGCAGGGCTTCGGCATCGACCAGCAGCGCGTGGCCGACTATAGCGAGCAAATCAAGGAAATCGTCGACGCCGGCGTCGAGGTGGCTGTCGTGATAGGCGGCGGCAACATCTTCCGCGGCCTCAAGGGCGCCGCCCAGGGTGTCGACCGCGTGAAAGGCGACTACATGGGCATGCTGGCCACGGTGATCAACTCGCTGGCCCTCTCGAGCGGCCTCGACACCGTGGGGCAGCCCTCGCAGGTGCTCACAGCCGTGGGCATGTTTCCCATAGGCGAGCAGTACAGCAAGTGGCGTGCCATCGAGGCCATGCAGCAGGGCAAGGTAGCCATCATGTCGTGCGGCACGGGCAACCCGTTTTTCACCACCGACACGGGCTCGGCCCTGCGCGGCATCGAGGTGGGGGCCGACGTGATGCTCAAGGGCACGCGCGTCGACGGCATCTACACGGCCGACCCCGAGAAAGACCCCACGGCCACAAAGTTTGACCGCATCACCTACGACGAGATCTACCGCCGCGGGCTGAAAGTGATGGACATGACGGCCACCATCATGTGCAAGGAAAACAACCTGCCCATACACGTGTTCAACATGGACGTGAAGGGCAACCTGCGCAAGGTGGTGAGCGGCGAGCCGTGCGGCACCGTCGTGTACCAGGACAACACCGGCCGCCAGTAAAAGCTACCGGTTTCTTCTCACGCCACGCCCGCAGCGCAGCGGCAGACAGAGGGCTACATGTACTGCATCTGCACGTAGTGGCACACACACAGCGTCACCGCCAGCACCAGGGCATAGACTGCCGCAAAGGTGCACAGCGCGTGACGCATTTTCTTGTCGCGCCACTGGCACAACACATAGACGGCGATCACCACAAACAGCGGTTGCAGCGGCAGCGTGTAGCGCGCCACCGAGCCGCCGGTGGCATAGGCCACGGCCAGGAAGCACGCCACAGGCCACAGCGCCAGCCAGCCCAGCGAGCGAGCACGCCGCCAGCTCATAAACAGGAAGTAGAACAGCGACAGCCCGCCCACGGCATACCACGTGCAGGTGGTGCGCGACAAGATGTTGAGCACGCTGTAGTCGCCCCTGAGCCACGGGAAGGGCACCAGGTAGAGCGCCGTGGCCGTGACGGGGGTGAGCAGCACCTTGAGCCACAGCGGGTGGTAGAAGTAGTCGCCCAGCACCGCGCGCAAGGGCTGCTGCGAGGGACCCACAATGTACATCTCGCTCATGCGGTCGGCACTGCGGGTGGTGTTGACCAGGGTGCGCACCTGGTGGTAGAAGTAGGCCTCGCGGGCAAACACCTCGGTGCCCAGCACAAAGAGCACCAGGGTGATGAGCAGCAGCGCCGCGCCGCGCCGCCAGTTGCGCCGCCAGTCATGGGCCACGGCCAGCACGATGCCCGCCGCCACAAAATAGGCCATGGTGCCGCGCGTGGAAATGAGCATGCCGGCACCCAGAAAGAACACAAGCGTCTCGCGCCAGAGCTTCGCGCCGTGCAAGGTCTCGCTCCGGGCCAGGCCCGAGAGCACATAGCCCACCATGGCCATGCCCATGTAGTTGAGCGCCTCCTTCTGCAAGAGCGCCCCCTGCGAGAGCATGTAGGTAGACAGCGCCATGAGCAGCATGGCCAGCAGCATGACCTGGCGGCCGCCGCTCTCGAGGCGGCCGGCCAACAGGCGGCACGCCATGAACCCGAACACCACCATCGAGAGCAACGTGAGCATGTAGTTCACCGCCATGGGCCACACCAGGCTCACGCCCAGCAGCTTCCACGTGAGGTAGATCATGGCCGGCAGCCCGTAGTAGTGCACATTGCGCTGGGGCGGCACGCTGCCGTCGTAGTAGTGCAAGGCACAGTTATAGTACTTGCCGCCGTCGCTCAAGATGTGGGGAGCATCGAGAGGGCGCCCGGCGTGCACAGTCCACGACCACATGTTGTAGATTGCAAAAGCCATGAGCCCTGCACCCACCACATAGAGCAGCACAAGGCTGCCCGTGGAGCAGTGGCGCGAGCGCGACAACACGGCACGCGGCACGGCATAGCCCACGGCCATGGCTGCAACGATGCGGGCGGCGTCGGGCATGGCGAAGTATCGCCAGGTGAGCACCGCGGCCACGGCAAGCGACAGCAGCTCGAGCAAGAGCAGCCCACGGCGCAGGCGCGGCGAGGGAGTGGCGGTGATTTTTTCCATCAAGTGCATAATTTGACACAAAAGTAATGCTTTTATTCGGTATTTTGCCAAAGTTTCATGCAATGTTGATTGCAGTGTGGCCAATATTTCCTATCTTTGCTTAGTCTACTTCACAGGAAATCATGACGAGCGACAAGGAAATGATGCGTATCGATGTGGATGAGGTGTTGC
>Ga0256404_1005059_pt1 | contig 23927 bp, 22 predicted proteins | sample RumenRJG_01DNA_FD_185990 | JGI IMG/M metagenome (GOLD analysis project Ga0256404, IMG submission 185990) | Bovine rumen microbial communities from Lethbridge, Alberta, Canada - RJG_01 | ecosystem: Host-associated > Mammals > Digestive system > Stomach > Rumen | place: Canada: Alberta | collected... | reverse complement strand
CGCGTGGCTCGGTCTGACGCGCCCATCTTCCATTTCAATCCACGCGCCTCTTGCGAGGCGCGACATCGCCCATCAGCAGGCCCTGGCCGACGCCAGAATTTCAATCCACGCGCCTCTTGCGAGGCGCGACAAATACCACTTCCACGAAAATGCAGTCATCTGTTATTTCAATCCACGCGCCTCTTGCGAGGCGCGACATGCCGTTTTTCTGGATATAGCCGACGATCTCCCATTTCAATCCACGCGCCTCTTGCGAGGCGCGACTTGGAGGCGGCTTCTTACTTTCGACGGCGACGGCATTTCAATCCACGCGCCTCTTGCGAGGCGCGACGCCGTCGAAGCGCGAGCGCGTCTTTTTTATTGCATTTCAATCCACGCGCCTCTTGCGAGGCGCGACCGTATAGCAATCGTCGGTCGTTTTCTTCGGTTTATTTCAATCCACGCGCCTCTTGCGAGGCGCGACGGCCCGAGGTACGGGCCGACACAGCGCCGTGCCGATTTCAATCCACGCGCCTCTTGCGAGGCGCGACCGGAAGCAGAGCAAAGCCTCGGATCAAACACTGATATTTCAATCCACGCGCCTCTTGCGAGGCGCGACCCTCGGCCATACAGATCGCCAGCAACATCAGCAATTTCAATCCACGCGCCTCTTGCGAGGCGCGACATGCCGTTTTTCTGGATATAGCCGACGATCTCCCATTTCAATCCACGCGCCTCTTGCGAGGCGCGACGTTGTCTTTGTAAAAACCAAGATCACACATGGGAATTTCAATCCACGCGCCTCTTGCGAGGCGCGACCTGCGGCCATTTGGATGGATCCATGGCTGCCACAGCATTTCAATCCACGCGCCTCTTGCGAGGCGCGACATCTTGTTTAAGGTCTTTCAAATACCACTTCCACATTTCAATCCACGCGCCTCTTGCGAGGCGCGACTAACGTGATTTACATCCCGCGAAAATGGATTAAGATTTCAATCCACGCGCCTCTTGCGAGGCGCGACCATCGCCGTCGGGAATATCTTATGCACCTGCGGAATTTCAATCCACGCGCCTCTTGCGAGGCGCGACAGTACTTCTGGTATGTATTGCAATTTACCGTTTTTTCAGGCTTTCTGCGCGAACTTTCTAATATTGCTGTTTCTAAAGCGCATTTTCCACTGAAAAAACAGATGTGAGCTTCTGCTTCGCGCTAAAGGAGCAGGTTATCATCCGGCGCAAAGCTGTCTTTTATTCCCATATGCTCCACTTTGCCGCTGTACCAGTCACCCAGATTATAAATGCGGATGCTGTCATGCTCAGGATCAATGATTTCAGCAAGCTGAGCTTTCAACATCACGAGCTGAGCTGCGTTCAATGAACATTCAAATACAGAATTCTGTACGCGCTGTCCATGTACGGTACAGCACTTCGCCACATGGCGCAGGCGTTTTCGGCCTGCAGCCGTCTCTGTGCTGACATCATAAGCAACGATGATAAACATTTCTATTTCCAAATAAAGGCGGGGTAGCCGTCGAGATCCTGTCGTATGTACTTTGCAAGAAGAAGTGCCTGAACATAGGATACCAGTCCCCAGGAAATTTTTTCATGAAGAAACGGATGTTCTATCTTCTCCCTCTTTTTTTCCTGCCATTGCTGAAGAAAAATTTTTCTCCCTTCGTCATTGAGCAAAACTGCACCTGTTTCCATTTTTTTAAAGTGCTTGGAACTGACAATGCGGTTATTCACAAGGGTGAGAACAAATCGGTCTGCATAAACGCTGCGAAGTTCTTCCATAAGGTCAAGTGCCAGTGATATTCTGCCGGGACGGTCCCGGTGGAGAAACCCCACGTAGGCATCCAGTCCGACTGCCTCTAACGCTGAAGCACAGTCATGCGACAGTATTGTGTAGGCAAATGACAGCAGGGCGTTCAACGGATCTGTCGGCGGACGCCGTGTCCGTTCTTCCATGCGGAATGTCTTTTTATCTGCAAGGATCATGTCATCAAACGCTGAAAAGTAAAGTTTTGCAGCACTTCCTTCGATTCCGCGCAGTTCATCTGGATTCTGTGCATTTGCTGCGTCCTTCAGGCAGGTTTTAAGAGTGCTGATTATTTCAGCAAATTTATCCTTATTGACAGACAATGGATGATCCCGCAGAGTTCTCATCAGCGTGGCTCTGGCATTGCAGATTTTTCCGGTGATGAAGTATTTAGCCAGTGTACAGCACTCATGTTCGTCGTCAGAAAGGCGGTACTGCGCTTTTCGAAGCAGCACGTTTCCATGGCTTATGCCGCAGACGCGCGCCAGAAACTTTCCAAACGGTGAAATGAAGCAGAATCCTATTCCACGTTCAGCACAGGCCCCAAGCAGAGCGGGAGAGGCGCCTTTCCAGCCGAAATAGATGATGTTTTCGAGGTTGATAAACGGTATTTTTTTCTCACTGCCGTCGGCCATACAGACAATTATGTTCTCGTCTTCTGTGGACAGCCACGTATCTTCTGTCAGCACAAAAAGTGTATTGAGCAGCTGCTTCACGGTTCCTCCTCTCTGAGCTGGGCCTCATAGTATTCTTTGACACTTTCTTTTTCCTGCAGCTCCGGCAGACAGACAGAACTCAGTGAACAGGATTTACAGAATTTTCCGGGCTTTACGTGTGGAACCAGGCCGCGGCGGGCATATTGGTGGATCTGTAAAAGTGTGTTTTTCACGAGTTTGCGCAGGTCATCGGTAAACTCAATGTCAACTCTGCGGCGGGTTTTATGGTAATACAGAAAGCCGGCAGGAATGCGGCACGCCAGCATCTCTTCCAGACACATTGCCTGACAGCAGAGCTGCGCTGTGTCGCATTCGTCATATTTTTCACTCCCATGTTTATACTCGACAGGAACCACTTTCCAAATGCCGCGGTGACCGTGAAGAACAGCTCCATCTTCACCTTCTGCGCAGCGAACAAATTCAACAACATCACATTGCCCTGTGACTCCGAGTTCCCGTGAAGCCACGCGAAGTCCGCGTACGATAAGCGTATCAGTACGTTTCTCACGAAAATCTTCATCATGGGCATTTTTATGAATCACTTCGCCTTCGGCTGTCAGCCGATTTTCGTCCCACTCCTGCTCAAGATGGATCAGAGCCCACTGACGGCGGCAGAAGATAAAATGCTGAAGCTCTGAGATCATCCGATACTGATCTTCTGGGTAGATCATTATCTGTTCACCTGCGTTTTTCCTGAACAATTATTTCACTTTTTTCTGCCAAAAAACAATACAGATAAAGATGCTGATCTGCCTATCAGAGAATTTCACTTTCTGCATCAAGAACTCCACGCATATAGCCAAGGAAATTATCATAACCAAGGGTCCATTGGTAAATACCTTCTGCAAGCTCTCTCAACGACCATTTCTGTTTATTGCAGCAGTTAACGGATACGCTCTTCTGCTGCAGTATCCGCCAGTCGCAGTCTCCCTCCATAATCTGCCTTACAACGTCCTTATCCGGTACAGCCAATATAGTCTTGTGTTCTATTACCTGAAATTTTTTTTCTAATGATTCAAATTCCATATTTTTTTCAAAATCACAAAATTCCCTGATTCGTTTCATGCATCCGTCATTCCTTATGATTTGATCATCCATGGAACGGGTACTCAGGTCTGGCATTATTTGAACGCCTTTTTTAAAATAACTTTCAAGTACCTGTATTGATTCTTTCAAAGACGGATTTTCGTCTAGTTTCGAATCATCCTGCATGGAAAAACTCCAGATCTCAGCACCAGAATTTTCGCCATGCCGGTTGACTCTTCCTGCTGCCTGTAGAAGAGAAACCAGAGAGGCCATTTCTCTGAACCCGCTGGCAAATGAAAAGTCGACACCGGCTTCGACACATGAGGTGGCTACAAGCGTCCAGTCTTTATCATCTTTCTGCCTCAGACGCTGTTTTATGTGCTCGATTACAGCGGTACGGTCTTCAGCAGTCAGGGCCGTTGAAAGATGTTCAACGTGCTGTCGTCCGTATTTTTTACTGATTTCTTCTGCAATTACCGCAGCATTACGAACCGTATTCATGATAAGAAGTCTGGGGCCGGGGGAATCCTGTACTTTGCTGATCAGCTCAGAGAGACTTAAAGGCTTCTCATACCATTTAAAAGAGACTCTGTTCTTCTCATAGACCATAAGTTTATTTCTGAGCTTTTCAGGCACAAGCTCAGCAACTGGGGGATTGGCAATTTCAAGGTCTTTCTGGTGTTTCAGACTGTTCAACTGCCAAAAGCGTACGAGAGAGCCTGATGCAAGCACCCAACGACAGTCCCATTCTTCAGCAAGGACATTCATCCACCGCCAGGCCAGCGGCAGCAGATGAATCGGCAGTGCATTATGCGCCTCATCTACAAAAATCAGGCTGCCCGGAAGCTCGTGAAGACGCCGCAAAGCTGAGGGCCTGTTTGATGCCAAAGTTTCAAAAAATGCAACAGCTGTAGTGACGATTATCGGTGCACGCCACAGGGCTGTAAGATATCTGATGTTAAAATCCTGAAAATCAGCACGGCAGTGAAGCTCACTGACTACTTCCTCTGGATTTTCACCGGGGAGGCACAGAGCCTTTCTGTAAACATCCACTGACTGCCTGATGATATTTGTATAAGGCAGCACAACGAATATGCGCCTTAAACCGTGCTCTGCCGCCTGTCTGAGCATATAAGCCATAACTGCGGTTGTTTTTCCGGAACCGACAGGACTGTCACAGGTTGTGATGCGGACTTTCTGTCCAGGTTCGGAATCGCGGCACGTTTCATACACCTGGCGGCGCAGCAGGTTCCGTTCACTCTGGAGACCTTTTCCGCCAAGGTTTTCTACATACCTGTTCAGTGCCTCAAGGCGTTCTGCAGCCCGCAGTAAGGGCATGGCTTCCGATTCAGGAGCCTGTCCGTAAACCGCAGCTGTATCAGTATGATCAGCATCGGCAAGGCATGAAAGCGCCATGCGGAAAAAAGTCTGCTGATCTCCTTCATATCTCACATCTGCCTGCAGATCGGTGTGCTGCGGCACCAGATTTGTATGGAGCTGCATCAGCTCTGGCAGACTAGCATCAACATGCTTTCGGGTTTCCGGGTGTTCATCTCTTAAAGGGTTTTCCGAAGCGTTCAGACAGCTGCAATCAGGAAGTCCCTGGTGATGAGAATAGACGATCAGCGCAGGGTAAGAACATCCTTTTTCAAGAAGTTCTGCTGTCCCGGCATCAACATGGTTGATCGGCAGACGGTGAGCTTTTGTTTCACCGTGCAGGACGGCCTGATTTTTGCTGTCAAGTTTTCCCAAGTCATGTAAACAAGCCGCGCTTCGTGTCACATTTTCCAGCATACTACCGCCCTGAGCAGCATACTGTGCTGCTTCTGCTGAATACTGTCCTGCCCGCCTGCGTACGCCGCTGACGTGTGCGGCGTACGTCTGAGGCGGAAAATTTTCTTTAGAACTATGCGCCAGGTATTCCATCAGCGATCCATCAGGTCTCTGCAGCTTGCTACACGCTGCAGAAGTTCATCCGGAAGACCGCAGCGATCTTCATAATCCTGCCATGACCTGGAAGCTTGATCAGCATTACCTTTTTTCACAGGAGTGAGAGCCTCGATAATTTTATAATCAGGGCAGCTGCCAAGCAGGTTCTTATGTTCAACATACCAGGCATGACGAATGCGGACATCAGGACGAATTGCCGACCTGTTCAGGTCGTAGGCATTCGGAATAAGCAGTTTCATCAAATCAATATCATCTGCGGTGCAGCCAGTTTTTGCAGCATAATTAGGATTCACAAAGAAAGGCATGCAATAAACGCCGTGAACTACAACACGATAAGCAAGCGGCGCCATTCCAGCGTTTTTACCTTCCTGCACGCCGGCTTTGTTTGTATTGGTCTGACGTATTATTTCTATACGCGACAGTGATACTCCCATGCCAAACTGAACTACGCCGGTTTTAATAAATCCCTTATCGCCCTCTTTTTCAAGGAAAGTATTGCCAAAAACCCGTGCATCCCAATACTTTTTAACAAAAACACTGTTCAGAAAATCCGAAGAATTGTTGCCCATTTCTTTTTTGATTTCATCGCGGCTGCGCCCACGGTGTTCAAGAATGAAGTAACGATCAGAGTTTTTACTGAACTTTTCTGGAAGCTGACGGAAAAAAGGCGTATCGTGATTTTCTACAAGATCACGAAGTTTACGCTTGAAAGATACAGGAGAAATTTCACCAAAACCGTCGTCTCTCTGGCGTGGATCGCTCTCCTGGTCGGGGTCACCATTGGGATTCGAATTCACTGCCTCAATAACCAGAAGCCCAACTGCACGTTTAATCTCTTCGCTCATTTTTATTCTTCCTCCTGTTTATTTTCTTCATCTGCAGTATTTTCAGCATTTAATCCATCAGTTTTTACTTTTTCTTTTTTAGGAAATGCTGCAAGATAACCGATAAAAAGCTGCGCCTTTTCAGTGTCAGTAAAATGTACGTAGTTTTCTATATTTCCTTTGATTCTGCCGGCAATTTTCTCATACAACTGCACATACCAGCCAGCTTTCCAGCTTTCCTGCCCTTCAGTATTGCTATTCCTGGTGCGGTAATATTTCGCCCATGCTACATAAGGCGCCATCCGCTGTCCCAATATTGCAAATGTGCGCAGGGGAGCTTCGGAAGCAGCATGGTACAAACCTCCGCCAGCCAGTTTCGGCGGCACATCCCCGTTACGCATAACCTTAGAGTAAAGGACATGAAGTTCATCAGAAACTTTCAGAAGCTGTCCATACAGATACGGAAAATTTTCCATGTAGTCCTCCTTTTTAATACCTGAACGGGAAAGCAGCAGTCCTGCAAGGACCAGAATATCCCTTACACTGCCCCATGTTTTCATTTCTGAAGTCTTTTTAACAAGTCTTGTCATTGAATCAGTGCTATTTTCAACGTCCTGAATTTCCGACAACGGACTTTCTTCAGTTACAAGCTTTCCAATATAAGCAGCCAGCGTGATCATTTTCTGCACAAGAATATGCAGATCATCCGATATCGGCGTACCAGGGTCAAGAAGCAGATCGATGCCATGGTATCTTGGCACGCGGCTGACTTTATCTCCGGGGATGCTCTCGCCATTTTGCTTCCAGGTTTTGTTCAGGATATCTGCCACACGCAGAGGAAATGGAACAGCGGGCTGTCCAAACGGGAAATTTGGCAGATTTTCTTTGCAGCATGCAGTCCACTCTCCAGCGCTTTTTTCAATTTCGGCAGGGTTGGTCTGCCGGGTGTACACAACTTTGCATCTTCCTTTATCGAGCTGCCTGAGAATAAAAATCTGAATGTGTTTGGTATTGGAATTCTTTGCAGAATCATATCCCTGGCGTATTTCTTTAATGAATTTTTCAGAAGCGGCACGAAATGTCGTTTTCTGATCAGCGGGTACATCAAATAACTGAGTAAAACTTATCTTCTTTTTGGGAAGTTCAGACGGATATGCAAACAATATTTCTTTTAGTCCGCTGCTAATCCAACTTATATTTTCATTCTCGCTGTCTCCAAGTTCATTCAAGGCACCAGACAGTTTTTTCTGCAGCCCCGGTGAAAGCGGATAACTGGCAGGTCCTATGCGGCCATAGCGAGTCTGACAGGGCTGGCCGTCAAACATCGTCCGCAGTTTTGCACTAAAACCGCCCGCAAGTTTTACCTCAGGCAGAGGATCATTGGTCGGAGTGAAGGCAAGACCAAAAGCATCTTTAATTCCACCGGTCGTCTGTAAATTCTCAGATGCAGCGTCAGCCTTAAGAAGCGCTTCGTTGAATTCTTCAGTAAATTCACGGCTGACTACAGAAATGCGCTGTTCATCAATTATTTTTTCTGTGTCAAGCGCAGCGGAAAAAGCACCAAAATCATCGTCCGGATCTTTCTGTTCAGCTCCAGGGTGAAAAAGAACCGTAAGAGCCAGGCTTATATTTTTCCCTGCCTCAAGCATCCTGAATATTTCGCTTTTCAGTTCTTTACGGAACTTTTCAGGATCCGAAAAGCATTCTGTTTCTTCCATAAGCTTTGTTAACGGCGCGAATTCAATCCCTTCAAGCAATTTTTTGAGTTCAAGTGGCGTATCCTTCATTGAAATATTGTACTTTCGAAGGAATTTTCTGCACCAGTTATTTTCCGTACACCACGATTTGATTTTCTGTATTGCTGCTGTGTCTATCTTTTCGGGATGTGCACGGTACTCTTCTAATTTATCTTTTTTTCTGTCATCTGTAATCCGGTAAAGCGGCGCCAGATTCATGAAGGGATAGGTGCCCTGGTTGCTGCCATACTTGCGAAGCTCTCTGCCAAGTTCTGCAGGAACTTCTGAAAGTTCCAGGACTTTCCCATCCTTCACTATGATATGAATGCAGGGGGCTTTCTGTTTAATATTCGGGATAGGCTTATATTTTCTGTGCCATTCTTTTGCTTTAATGCCCGCCTTTGACATTGAATCGGCCAGTGCATAAAGTTCGTTAATCACATTTCTCCCCCCTTTCCGGATATATCAGAACTCCCTTGCTGATACACAAATCTGTATCGTAGATTGGACTATACGCAGAGTTATATCCACCAGAAAAAACCTCTCTCAACATAGATGGAATTTTAATTTCCGGCAACTTGTCACATACAGAAATGTTCTTACGAAACGGACCAAAATAGGAAACTGTAAATTCACGCCAGCCTAAAAAAAGAAATGAAAAAGACTGTCCTTTTTTCAGGCGCCGGTTGAAAATTTCCTGATACGCATGTCCAGGGCAAGTAGTCCTGCTGTCCCACAGCCGGGCTCTTTCAGGCAGCCTGCTTTTATCGGGATTAGGCACAACGTTCGCGTACAGTCTGTAACATACATCAACCAGGACAGTTGCATAAAGCTGGTAATTATTGCCGTCTTTCATGGATTTGGAACTCCGTAATGGACCGCCGTAATTTGTTGCATAGGAGTGATACCGCGGCGGGGAACAAAGTTCAACTTTTATAGGTTTGATTAAAACGGCCGGCCCCCAGAGAACACTTTCAAACAGCGCCCGCACTGCGGAATAGGTGGGAGCCGGATAGCTGCACGGAGAGTCGCCACAGTCCGGGCGAGCCCACATAGCCGTGTTTCCAGCTACCTCCATTTCAATGGAATATGTTTTTTCAGTCAAAACACTTTCGCCCCTTTCGAGCAGAATATGTTAAGAGATTAAAATGAAATTTTTAAATCTTCTTGTTAGGTCTAAGAAAGTATATTCTTAAAAAAGATAAATGTCAATACCTAAAAATAAAAAAATCTGCCTCTTGTTCCACCAACAAATAGTGGCTAAAGAGGCAGCTTCTAAAAACACAGAGTTATCAATGCCAGCAGCATCATTTCTTTGCGCCTCATAGTATATGAGGCGCAAAGAAAATTTGATACTAAAAGCCTAAGACCGAACAAATTTCAATCCACGCTCTTTTCTGGGCGACAATTTATTATATCACCTTTGCATCTTACGCTTTTTGATGCTGTGACATTACAGCCCCTGTTCTTTCACAAAGGCATAGAAATCCTTTTCTGCCTGTTCATCTTCAGCTCTGACAGTGCCGACGGGCATCGCGTAAAAAATGGTTTCTTCTTTTCCGTCAAGATTGAACATGCTGTCGCAGATGTCTGAATCGAGGGCGGCAACGGCACAACCTCCCAGTCCGAGCGAAGTGCAGGCCAGGTAAAGGTTTTCTGTCACGTGTCCGGCGTCGATAAGCGCAGTCCTGTGTGCGTTGAATCCGTAACGCCACTCGGCACGGTAAAACACCATCGAATAGTAGAAAACAGCGCCGGCTCTGGCGGTCCATGCCTGTCCGTGAAGCGAACCGGCAATAAAGCCGCGCATGGATTCATCATTTTCTTTTTTCAGCAGTTCAAGTGAATGGCTCATAGGCAGGTAGTGGTAATATCCCTGTTCCAGTCCTGTGACACTGCGGACTGCCAGATAGGTTTCAAAAGGATGCCGCGCTCCCGCGCTGGGCACGGTTCTCAGTGTCGCATAGGCTTTGCCGCGCATGTCTCTGACGCCCTGAGTGCACCACAGCAGATATGAAAGCTGCAGCAGGCTCAGCGGCTGTGAGGCATAAACTCTATGGCTGCGCCGGGTGTTGATGATTGTCAGGAAATCGCCGCTGATTTCAAGTTTTTCGTAACTGACGGGAAGCTGAATCCGGGTGTCGCTGACAGGCTCTTTCACCAGCGGAGGCTGTCTGATTTTTTTTGTCTGGTCTGACTGGTAACCGTCCGCAATTCGATAGTGCATAAAATTTCTGCCTTCAAGAATCAGCTTTTCAACTTCGGCGCTGTCCATAAAAAAACCTCCCTGTTGTCAATTTCAGCCGCAAGGCTGTTTATTCTCTCTGTTTTCTATATTACCAGAAAAGCGTGAATCAGGGATCTAATCTTTTATTTGCCCGGCATACGTCGGCAGCCTGCCTTTTCTAGGCATAAAAAATGCTCTCCCTGCTGACATTCAGCAAAGAGAGCATATATTCACATTTTTTACTTCTTTTCGGCAATGGCCTTAATGGCAGCATATCCGTCAGCGCCCCAGACTTTGGTGCCGAGCTTATCGCGCACTTCCTGAGTTGCGGCTCTGAACTCATCGAGGTTCGGTTCACAGACAATCATGCCCGCTTTAATGCAGGTCTGGCGGTCATTCTGCATGGCTGTCTGCATGTAGGCGTTTGCAAACTCCCGTGCCTGAGCGCAGGCGTCAGTGATGAGTTTCTGATATTCAGGGCTGAGGCCGGTGAAGAAATCGTTGTTGATCATAACAAATGCGGGTTTGATGATATGGTTGGAGATTACCAGATACTTATTGACGTTCTGGAATCCGTAGGACACGATGGTTTCAATAGGGTTCTCCTGGCCGTCAACAACGCCGGTCTGCATGGCTGAATAGATTTCACCCATGGACATGGGGGTGGGATTGGCGCCGAGGGCTTTAAATGTTTCAACGTAATAATCGCGTTCGGGCACACGGATCTTCATGTTCTTCATATCTGCAAGTTTGTCGATGCGGATATTGCTTGAAATAATACGGGGACTTCTGGGAAGCGTGTCAATGATGCGCAGGTTGCGCTCATCAATGCTTTTCTGCACAAATTTCTTGCCGAAATCGCTGTTCATGATCTCGGTGTACTGGTCAATGCTGTTCAGAAGATACGGCAGGCACAGATATTCAAGTTCAGACACCCCGGGATCGCCGCTGCTCATCATCTGCAGCTGATTCATGGAAACCTGCTCGACCTGCTCGTTGGTTGTCCCTGCCTGATCTGAGGGATAAAGTTCAACGGTGATGTCTCCTTTCGAACCTGATTCGACAAACTCCTTGAACTTCTTCATGCCTTCATAGGCCGCTTCGCCCTCATTTGCCCACGTTGAATACTTGATGGTGATTCCTTTCGCCGATGCCGGAACTGCAGCTGCCGCAAAGGCAGCAGCAAGCGCTAATACAAGAAATTTTTTCATTGATCGTCTCTCCTTTTCATCTGTTGAACTGTTGTGTACACACTGCACAGAGCCGTTCTCTGCTTCAGAATCAGTGCATCATCAGATTGGGCAGGAAAAGGCTCAGCTGAGGCACAAATGTGATAAGCAGAATTGCAATGATCAGTGGAATGTACAAAGGAATCATCGCTTTAGTAAGCCGCGCAAATCCCATTTTCGTAATGCTGTTGACGACAAAAAGCATACTGCCCACAGGCGGCGTGCAGCCGCCGAAGGTCAGTGTCACTACCATAATCAGGCCGAAATGGACCGGATCAATCCCGATTGCCTTTGCAACGGGAAGAAGGATCGGGGCGAGGACCACAAGCGCCTGGGAAGCCTGCATAAAGAAACCAATGACCACAAGTATGCCGAGGATCATCAGCGTCAGAACCGTCTTATTGCTGCTGACGCCGAGCATCAGTTTCACAAGCATGTTCGGAGCTCTCGACATGGTCAGCACCCATGAAAAACAGCTGGCTGCCGCCAGAATCAGCATATTGTTCATACTGTCAACGCCGACTTTTTTGAGCGACTCGTAAAATTTCCGGACTGTAATATTGCGGTACACAAAAAATCCGATGATGATGCCGTACAGCACTGCTATAGCCGCGCTTTCTGTCGGTGTGAACACACCTGACATAGTGCCGCCGATGATGATGATCGGCATCATCAGCGCGCTGAAGCCATGAACAACTGCATGCCCCATTTCTCTGGGCGTCGCCTTGGGATAGCTCGGATAATTCATTTTTATTGAATAAAAATGCGTGTAAATCATCTGAGTAAAAGCGACAAGCAGCCCGGGAACAATGCCGGCAATCAGCAGGCGGCCGACGTCTGTACGCGTCAGGATTCCATAAAGCACCAGCGTGATGCTGGGCGGAATAATGGGACCGACGCACGATGACGAAACTGTTATGGCCGCTGAAAAGTCGAGGTCATAGCCTTCTTTGACCATCGCAGGTATCAGAGCGGTTCCCAGCGCGGCTGTATCTGCCGTTGCAGAACCTGAAACTCCGGCAAAGAAGATGCTTGCGACAATATTGACCTGTGCCAGCCCGCCTTTCATATGCCCCACCAGCACGCGGGCAAGTTTAATAATCTTGTCAGTTACGCCGCTGATATTCATCAGCTCGCCGGCCATGAAGAAAAACGGGATGGCAAGCATTGTAAAACTGTTTGCGCCGTTGACCATTCGCTGAACTACCATGGCAAGCGAATTTCCGTTCACAGCCATGTAGCCGGCCGAGGCGATTCCCAGCGAGAAGGCAATAGGAACTCCCAGCATCATAAGGACAACGAGTACCAGAAAGAAGACAGCAAGCATCATCTTAACGCGCCTCCCTGTCATCAGAGGCGGTCTCGCTGACAGCGGCCCTGCCCTCGTTTTCTTCTGCCACTGCAGTGTCTGCGTCCTTCAGACAGAACTCGCCGCGGCGGAAACGGCCGAGGTCATACCGCCAGCGGCAGACTGTCATCACAGCCATCACTGCCAGTCCGACGGTACCTGCAAGACGCCAGGCGTACCCTGGAATCGGCAGCGCGCCAAGCTGATTTCTGCCGGCAGCCTTCAGAAGCGGGAGACTTGCATAGGAACACACAGCGCAGAAAACAAAAATCAGCACCTGGCGCACCGTATAAAATACAAATTGAACCGGACGCGAAAATTTTTCAACGATAATATTAATTGTCATATGGTCGTCGTCAAAATTCGAAACCGCTGACCCCAGAAAACAGAGCCAGACAACAAGAAAACGGTCAAGTTCCTCGCTCCACACCAGCGAATGATTAAACACGTACCGGCATATGACCTGCACGCACGTTATAACGATAACCGCAAGAAAACCCAGGCCGACAATATGCCTCAGCAGATATGCACAGTCAGGATATTTTTTCATTTCCATCCTTCAGACAGGCTAAAATGCGTTTTTCAGATAGTCAAGAATGCGGTCTACGCAGGCATCAACGATTTTTCTGCCCTTTTCAGCCGTAGCAGTTCTGGAATCTCCGATGCTTCCAATCGGCGTCTTGTCAATGAATTTTGAATACTGGATCACGTCAGGATAGTTATTCGGCGTGCTGCTGGAGCAGGTTATCTCACTTTTGTCGACAAGTTCCGGGTACAGGTACAGCATGACGCTTGTGCCGCACTCACTGGCATGCCCATGGGCCATGGGTCCTTTGAAATCAAGTATCCCCTCACAGTGCGCCTGTGTGAAGCGCCACCAGTCAATCTGGCATGCCTTGATGCCGTCTTTGAGATGTTTCTTTACAATATAGCTGATGGTATCAACATTGCCGGCATGCCCGTTGATGAACAGAAACTTTTTAGCGCCGTCGGAAATCAGTTTGGATACAAGAAATTCCAGATAGTCTTCAAGGATTTTCCGGGGCATCGGGAACGTGCAGGAGAAGGACTCAAGAGCGCTGGACTCTCCCACTTCAACTGTCGGAGCAATCAGGGCATCTGTTTTTTCAGCCACAAGCTCGGCGATCTTCTGAGCTACAAGAAGGTCCGTGCCCATCGGCAGATGGGGTCCGTAAACTTCACAGGCACCGGTAGGAATAATGACCACTGGATTGTTTGCCATACGAGCCAGATATTGTTTACCCGGCATTTTACGAATGCTGTTTTCCATAGTTATCCTCCCCTGAAGCAATATTTAAATAATTATAGCATACATTACTCCTATTAATTATAAATTATACATTATTATGCAGAAATAAACTTACCAAGCAGATTTTCCGCCCTGAAAGCCTGTCCTTGGAATTTCAGTTTTAAATACATTAAACTGACATGCCAGAAAATTCGGGGTCCATTTTTTAAAATTTGACATTAAGCCCGGAAGAAGATACCATTTTTACAGGATGCATACAAACCACGAGTCAGATAATGATATTAAAATCTGAATCACACGGGGAGAGCGATCACATGTCACTGACAGAGAAAGTACAGGAAAAGCAGGACGAGTTTATCGCCTGGAGGCGTCACATCCACAGCAATCCTGAACTTGCGTTCCAGGAATTCAAGACAACAGAGTTCATAAAACAGAAGCTGGAAAGCTGGGGCATTGAAACGCGTCCCAACGGCGATAAAACTGGCGTCATCGGCACGCTGAAAGGCGGTCTGCCGGGAACAAAAACGATCGCCCTGCGCTGCGACATCGATGCGCTGCCGGTCACGGAAAACACAGGTCTGGACTTTGCGTCAAAGAACAAAGGCGTCTGTCACGCCTGCGGGCATGATATTCATACAGCCACTCTGCTCGGCACAGCCTATATGCTTTCACAGTACAGGGACAGACTGGCCGGGACGGTGCGCTTTATTTTTCAGCCCGCTGAAGAACGGCTCGGCGGTTCCAGAAGCATGATCGAAAACGGGGCTCTTGACGGCGTTGACTGCATTCTGGGCGCGCACACATGGCCGCCTGTGCCGGGCGGAAGCATCGGCGTGCGCAAGGGGGCTATGATGGCGGCGTCTGATTCATTCAAAATCACTGTGACAGGCAGGGGCGGGCATGGAGCCCATCCCGAACAGTGCATTGACCCTGTCGTGACGGGAGCCTATATCATCACTGCGCTTCAGACCATAGTTTCGCGCCGCGTGGCGCCGCTTGACTCCGCTGTCATCACTGTTGGACATCTGACAGCAGGCACGGCATCCAACGTGATTCCCAATGACTGCGTGCTTGAAGGCACGGTCCGCTCTCAGGATCCGGAGACGCGCAAAAAGCTCGCCGACTGGATCGCAAATATCGCGCAGCACACTGCAGCCGGCATGTATGCTGAGGCTAAGGTTGAGTACAAGTTCGGCGTTCCGCCGACTGTCAGCACTGATTCTCTCGTCGACACCATTTCCGCAGCCGTTGCCGAACTGCTCGGCCCTGATCATCTTGTAGAGCTTGCCCAGCCTTCCATGGGATCCGAAGATTTTGCATATTACCTGGAAAAAGTTCCCGGCGCATTTTTCAGGCTCGGGACAGGTGATGAACGTCCGGCAAGTCACGGCTCGCTCCATAATTCCACAACGCTTTTCAGCGAAAAGGCAATCGCCGCAGGCGTTGTAACTTTTGTGGGCACCGTGTTCAAGCTGACCGGCTCTGACATGAGCGCACTGAAGTAAACTGCAGGAAACGTACCGCCGCAGCTGTCAAAAAAAATCCGTTTCAGCCTGGTGCATGTGCTGAAACGGATTTTTTGATTCTGTCTTTGTCTGGTGAAAAAACGCGGATAAAAGAAATTTACAGCCCCAGCAGCTTCGGTATGTATGTCGTGCAGGCGGGAAAGCTCAAAACGAAGAACTGCACAGCATAAGCCACAAAAACAAATGGCCAGATGCAGCGGAACATTCTTCCCAGCGGCACTTTGCCGACTGCGGCAGCAATGTAGTTGCACGCTCCCACAGGAGGAGTGATCAGGGCAATTGTTACGTTCAGCGTCATGACCACGCCGAAATGAAGCGGATCGATGCCTGCTTTTACAGCAAGAGGTACAAAAACAGGCGTCAGAAGTGTAAGCACCGATATTTCTTCCATGAACATGCCGACTGCGAGGATAATCAGGCTCAGCACTACCATCAGAAGCCACGGGTGCTGCAGCAGCCCGGCGCTGACGATAATACTCCCGAAATACTGGGTAAAGCGCTCCCATTTCAGATACCAGCCGATCACCGCAGCACCGCCCATAATCAGGAAAATCGCGCTGGTCAGGCGGACGGCCTCGTACAGAGCCTCGGCAAACTTTTTTATTGTCAGTTCGCGGGTGACAAACACGCCGGCAAACACGCAGTAAGCCGCAGCAAGCGCTCCTGACTCTGTGGGCGTCACAATGCCCGTTACAATGCCTCCCATGATAATGCACGGGGCCACAAGCGCCAACAGAGATCTGGAAAGTATGGGCCATCTGCGGGCATACACATCGGCGGAATCAGTGCGCGGTACATTGTATTTGCGCACATAATACCAGTTCATCACCATGAAGGCAGCGCCGAGAATCAGGCCGGGAATAATGCCGGCAGCAAAAAGCCCGCCCACTGAGGTGTTTGTCATTGAAGCGTAGATAATCATGAAAATGCTGGGAGGAATCATGGGGCCGATCAGCGAGCTGCCTGCCGTGATGCCGGCTGAATAATCAGCGGGAAAGCCTTCTTTCACCATTGCCGGGATGAGAATCGAACCGAGTGCCGAAGCATCGGCAGCAGCACTGCCGTTCACGCCTGAAAAGATGATGCTGCCCACGACATTCACATACCCCAGTCCGCCGCGCACTGAACCGACAAGCAGGCGGCTGAAGTCAATGAGCCGGTCGGTCAGCCCTGTTCTGTTCATCAGTATGCCGGTAAACACAAAAAAGGGTATGGCCATCAGCGAAAAGGAATCCATCCCGCCGTAGAACTGCTGCGGAATAATTCGCAGCAGGCTCAGGTTTCCGGTGCTGATAATGCCGAGAATTCCCGTCATGGTCAGTGACGCGTAGAGCGGCACGCCCAGCACAATCATCACGAAAAAGGCGCAGAAAAGCAGAATGCCGTTCATTCTTTTCTGTCTCCGTCCTGAACTGAAATGAGGTATTTTGCGACCAGCGCCGCCATGTACAGTCCCATGCCGGCAGGCACTGACATCAGGGGGATTGATTTGGGGATTCCCAGCGCCATGGTTTTCATTTTCCAGCTACCAATCACGTTTTTCATACCGAACCATACCAGCACGCCAAGCACAGCGCACTGCACAGCCGCTGAGAAGAAACGGCACAGCGCTTTCCCGCGCCTGCCGCAGTTCATGACGACAAAATCGACTGACATCTGGTCGCCATGAAGAAATGCCGCGGCTGCTCCGGACATCACCATCCAGATCATGGTGAAACGGGCCGCTTCTTCAGTCCACACCGGGGCTGCATGGAAAAAATAGCGTGCCGCCACGCCCATAAGGACATCGCAGATATTCATCATAAACAGGAAACAGCCGATTCCCGCGCTGACAGTTCTTGCGCCGCGGACCAGTCTTGAAAGGAAATGCATCGCGCAAATGCCTATTTTGCAGCAGCCTTTTCGTTGGCCGCCTTTGCATCGCGAAGCGCGCTTTCAAGCCATTCGGGGGCTACTTTTGTCTTCAGCCACTCAATATAGGCTGGCTGCCCGATCGTGCGGAACTGCTCCATTTCTGCAGCGTTCGGTGCATAAACCTGCATGCCGAGGCTGCGGCACTTCTCAACCTGCGCGGAATCTTCTGACTCAATGCGGGCACGTGTCAGGGCGTTTGCTTCTCTGGCCGCATCCAGGATGATTTTTTTCTGCTCATCCGTGAAGCTGTCAAAAAGATCGCCGTTCATCACAAAGAACTGGTCAGAATACTGAATATTGGCGAGGGTCATGTATTTCTGGACTTCCGTCAGGCTGCCAAGCAGAACATAAAAGGCGGGGTTCATCTGACCGTCAACGACGCCGGTTTTAAGTGCCATATAAAGCTCGCTCCACGGAATCGGCGTGCCGCTGGCGCCGAAGGCCTTGAAAATTGCCACCTGGCCTTCGTCCATGCCGCGGAATTTAAGACCGGGGAAATCGGCGGGACTATGGATTTCGCGCTTCGAATTAGTGAATGCAAGGAAACCGCCTTCTTCAACAGCTTCAATCAGCACGCATCCGGTTCGCTCACGGAACAGTTTTTTCAAATTTGCCCAGTATTCTCCGCTGTCAAAGAAAATATGCGCCGCCTCATAGCTGTCGAACATAAAGGGGATTGAGGAGGGGTACAGTTCGGGCAGAACGGTCCCCATGGCAGCGAAGGACGAAACATCTGCAACAGGCTGGTTAAGTCCGTCCTTCATTATCAGCTCCATGCGCTGTTCCTCAGTGCCCAGCTGATCATCCGGATAAATTTCAAATGTTATTTCGCCCTTTGTACGCTCTGTCACACGCCGGGTAAATTCCTTCACAAAGTAATGCACCACATTGTTTTCAGCATCCGCCGGGCCGATATGCGAAATTTTTACTGTTTCAGACGCATGTGCCCCACTGCAGAGCACGACGCCCAGCAGAACGCCCAGAGCTATTTTTTTCAGAACGATCCCTTTCACTGCATTTGCCCCCTCTGTATTAAAAAAACTTGCTGACATTTTATACTAACAGGGCCGAAAAGAACAGGCCCGCAGAAAAACAATTCCGCCCCCGCTTTCTCAGCGCCAGTTCCGGCGCGCTGCCATTCCGGCAGTTTTAGTAAAAGTTCGTAAAAGGCGCAGGGAAATACACTGGGAAAACAGCGTGGCCGCCGCTCAGCGCCGTGCCGAAACGCCAGACTGCCCCTCAGCCGCGTTCTGAAAGGCTGACTTTCTCCACAGTGCGGCTGATGCCGTCAATACGCATCAGCACAAGCGACAGTTCAAGGCCAAAACGCCGGCGGCCGCAGCTGCCCGGATTAAGCCACAGAACGCCGTTTTCATCTCTGCAGTAATATCTGTGCGAATGCCCGAAAACCGCCACATCGGCATCCTGCAGCTCAGGCATTGTGATGCGGTTGTGAACCATCACAAATTTCAGCCCCTCAATTCTAAAGCGCAGCGCTGACGGAAGTTTCAGGCCCCAGTCGTTATTCCCGCGCACCGCGTACAGCGGTGCATATTCAGCGATCGAATCCAGCGTTTCCTGATCGTCGAAATCGCCGGCATGAATAATCACATCACAAATTTTAAGATACTGAATCACCTGGGGCCGCAGAACACCGTGAGTATCAGAAATCACCGCCGCCAAAGTCGCCAACGCCCTCACCTCCCCGGTGGAAGCAGAGCCGTTCTGGCCGAAGCCGGCTCATCTCAGATACCTTCCGGTAATGCTCTCGGGGCTGCTGGCAATCTGTTCCGGCATGCCGGCTGCCACAATCCGGCCGCCGCATTTTCCGCCCCCCGGACCCATATCAACCACATAATCGGCGCTCGCAATCATGTCAAGGTCATGTTCTATGACAATCACTGAAGCGCCGCTGTTGATCAGCTTCTGGAAAATGCCTGTCAGTGTGCGCACATCAAGAGGATGCAGGCCTATGGTCGGTTCGTCAAAAACAAAGACCGTATCTTCCTGAGGTCTGCCCATTTCCGACGCAAGCTTGAGCCGCTGTGCCTCACCGCCCGAAAGAGCTGTAGTCGCTTCGCCCAGCGTAAGGTAGCCAAGCCCCAGTTCAGAAAGGGTTTTCAGACTTTCCTGAACTTTTTTCAGATCTTTTGTCTTTTCAAGCGCCTGATCCACTGTCAGCGCCATGAGTTCGGGCAGAGAAAGTCCGGCTTCACCCTGCAGCGTCTTTTTCGGTTTCCGCCTGATTCTGCCGGCTTCCCTGGAATAACGGGAGCCGCCGCAGGTCGGACAGGTAATCTCCACGTCAGGGAGAAACTGGACGTCAAGAGTGATCTGTCCTGTTCCGTCACAGTCAGGACAGCGGAGCGAACCGGTGTTGTACGAAAAATCCCCCGCATGATACCCTGCCGCTCTGGCCTCGGGCACTGCCGCATAGGCCCGGCGCAGTTCATCAAGAACACCGCTGTAGGTTGCCACCGTTGACCTGACGTTCGTACCTATGGGCGCCGCGTCTATCAGATTGAGACGTCTGATGCCTCCGGCGTCCAGTTTTTTCACGTGAGCGGGCATTTTTCCTCCGGATATTGCCGCCTGCAGAGCGGGAACAAGACTTTCAAGAATCAGGGTCGTTTTTCCAGAGCCGGACACGCCCGTCACTGCTGTCAGCCTGCCCCTTGGAATGTCCAGATCCAGTGCGTGTACAGTATGAAGCGGCGCAGTTTCCAGGTGAATTTTTCCGTGCTCAAACATTCTCTCCGCAGGGGCTCGTTTGCGGGACGCCGCCCCGGTCTCCCCCTTCAGGAAAGGTCCGATCAGCGAATGAGGATTCCGTGCCACACTGTCCACTGTTCCCTCGCACAGCAGTGAACCGCCGTGCGCACCAGCTCCGGGCCCGAGTTCAATAATCCAGTCCGCGGCCCTGAGGACGCGCGCATCGTGATCAACCAGCACAACCGAGTTGCCGCGCGCGAGCAGATCATCAACCATCTCCAGAAGACCGTCAACGTTCGCCGGATGCAGGCCGATAGAAGGTTCATCCAGTACATACAGCACCCCGGTCGTCCTGTTTCTCACTGCCCGCGCAAGCTGAACGCGCTGCCGCTCGCCCGTAGAAAGCGTGGAGCCTGTACGGTCCGGCGAAAGGTAGCCAAGCCCCAGGTCGATCAGCCGTTTTGCCGTGTGCAGAAACTGTGAAACAATGCTCGAAGCCATATCACGGACCGTTTCAGGCATTGCCCCGGGAATGGCGCTTACCCAGGGAATCAGCTCGTCAAGCGTCATGGCAGAAACTTCAGCAAGGTTCTTTCCGCACAGCAGAGTTGACCTCGCCCGTCCGTTCAGCCGTGAACCGCCGCAGTCAGGGCAGATGTCCTGCTTGAGGAACTTCTCGACCCTTTTCATGCCTTTTTCGTCTTTGACTTTTGCCAGCGCGTTTTCAACGGTATGCACAGCACTGTAGTATGTGAAGTCAAGCTCCCCGGCCTCATTGCTGCCGTTCTTCGGTCTGTAGAAAATGTGCTTCTTCACCGCGGGACCATGAAACACAATTTCGCGCTCCGCAGGCGTCAGCTGACAGAACGGCACATCCGTACGCACACCCATGGCGCGGCACACGTCTGTCATCAGCGACCACATCAGCGAATTCCATGGCGCCACAGCACCTTCGTCGATGGACTTTGACTCATCAGGCACCAGCGTTGATTCGTCCACAGCCCGGACAATGCCAGTGCCGCCGCAGGCAGGGCAGGCACCGCCGCTGTTGAATGAATAATCCTCTGCGGCCATTGCATCAAACTCAGCACCGCACACGGGACAGAGCAGTTTTTTTCCTGCCGCGGCATCAGGAGACGGCGGCAGGTAATGTCCGTTAGGGCAGCGGTAGCTCCCGAGACGTGAGAACATCAGCCGCAGGCTGTTCAGAAGTTCTGTTTCCGTGCCGAAAGTGCTGCGGATTCCGGGAACAGTCGGCCGCTGATGCAGCGCAAGAGCGGCGGGAACGTTTTCGACGCTGTCAACTTTCGCTTCCGCTGCCTGTGTCATGCGCCGGCGCGTGTAGGCCGAAAGAGCTTCAAGATACCGGCGCGACCCCTCTGAATACAGAATACCCAGCGCAAGCGACGATTTTCCCGAACCGGAAACTCCCGCAATGCCTACAAGTTTTCCCAGCGGAATGTCGATGTCAATATTTTTCAGGTTATGCACCCGCGCGCCGCGGATCACAATATGGTCAGGCGCGTGACGCTCCGCCCGCACCCGTTTATTCAAGTCAGACATAGGCGGGCCTCCTTTCAGGGACACTCTGCAAAAAATGCACAGACTACCATAATGACATTCTAGCATCAAAGCACGCCGATTGAGAAATGAAACAGTAAAAAAGCTGCACCCGTTGTGACAGGCTCTCTGCCGTTTATCCGGCAGGAGAGATCTCTGTCAGGGGCGCAGTTTTCATGATGTACTTTTTCAGTGCTGCAGGCCGTACACGGCCGTTCGGAAATTTTGCGGCGGCATACAGTCAGCAGGGCTTGTTTTTTCAGCAGCGCCGGCAAAAATTATCATGCCGTTTTGCATTTCCCCGCTGCATGAAAATTTTTCTGTCCAGCGGGAAAAAGCCTTCTGCAGTGTTTTCGGCTTTCTCAGGTGCTGCCGCATGCACTGCCGAAAATTACCTTTATCAGTTTCAGAGCGGTTTTACAATTTCAGCGTTATATACATCTTCTGCACGGGCCTTCAACAGCCTTCCGGCCATTTCAAGCTTCATTTCGGCGAGAAGTTTTTCTTCTTCTGCGGTTCTGTCCTTTTTACGGGCCATTTTGATAAACTCGGGCCGGACAAAACCAGGTTTAATCGTGACAACCACAATGGTCCCGCGGTAATAGAAGCGAAAATAATACCTGCCGTGCGGACTTTCAAGCACATTTGCCGCCTCGGGAAGGTTTTTGTCAGCGAGAAGGCGCCCGTCAGACCTGCACCGCGTCACCATTTCAAGGGCATCCAGACCGCCCGGACCGGGAAAAGCTGTTACGATGGAAATTTCTCTGCGTTCCGGCAGTTTCCCATTATCCAGAAGCGGGAAGGCTCGCTGCATCACCTTAAACGCATGAGCCACTCCGCCTGGATAACCAACGCCATGGTATTTCAGCAGTTCATCAAATGTGTAGCTCAGCTCTTTGCCTTTTTCCAGTACTTTAATTTCTTCCATTCTGATTTCTCCTCCACGTTAAAATTTAAAGTTCCAAGCAGAGCAGTTCCTATTTCTGACGGTTGTCAAGAATCTCGCCAAGCATCTCATCGGTTAATTCAAACTTATAAACGTATTTGAAAAATTCCCTGACTTCGTTCCTCATGTCAAGGTCGGCAAAAATTTCAGGATACTGGATTTTCGCTGCCCATTTAATCATCAGCGGGGGGTCGACCCCAGACGGATCCCAGCGGTATGCTCCGATGGGAATTTTATAAACGCGGCGGTTCTTCACCGCATTTACGATTGACCAGTCACGTCCCTTCTGTTTGTTTTCCAGCAGGTCGGAAGGCATCAAGTCCGTATGGTTTCCAATATAAATTATATCAGGGTTCCACAGGAAAATCTGCTCCATTTCCACATCTGCAAGCTTTCCTGTCAGCAAGGCTGCAGGGTTTCTGGATCCGCTTGGAATCATCCAGTGATCATACTGCCTGACGCTCACATTCATATCGCCATAGAATTCAACGACGCAGGGCTTATCCTTTTCTGAGACGCCTTTCAGTTTTGAGGCCGTTTCTGCGGTTTTCTCCTCAATGCAGCGGATCAGATCTTCGGCTCTCTCCTCTTTTCGGCATACCTTTCCCATGATTCTGAGGTTTTCCAGGATGCTTTCCATTTCAGCACTGCGAAGCGCAACGACTTTCAGTCCTGCTTCTTCCATTTTTCTGATTTCCTTGTCCGCAGTTGAATAGCAGAACACCACATCGGGCTGCAGCTTCATCAGTTCTTCCACGTTAATCGTTGAATTTTTGCTGCACCAGCCTGCTTCAGCTTTGGCAAGCGCAGGGTACATGTACCTCAGAATGCTTTCCCTGTAAGCCGTAATTGACGAAGGGTGACAGCCGACTATATGGTCTGTATTGCCTTCGAGCGCAAAATAGATCGACGGGAACGGCTTGCCGACCGTCGCAATGCGCTGAGGAACAGAGGTAAAACTGATTTCCTTTCCGCGCACATCAGTCACAGTATATGCCGCATTTTCAGCGGACCATCCCGGCATCGCCGCGATGTTCAGGCTCGGTAGTGTAAAATATTTTGTGTAAATGAATCTTGCTCAAAATATTTTCATACCTCATACTAAAGGGGAGAAAGAGGAAAAGGAGTTACTATCATGGCAAAGC
>Ga0256404_1005058_pt1 | contig 23941 bp, 21 predicted proteins | sample RumenRJG_01DNA_FD_185990 | JGI IMG/M metagenome (GOLD analysis project Ga0256404, IMG submission 185990) | Bovine rumen microbial communities from Lethbridge, Alberta, Canada - RJG_01 | ecosystem: Host-associated > Mammals > Digestive system > Stomach > Rumen | place: Canada: Alberta | collected... | reverse complement strand
TGTATTAGTGAAATAAATTTAAAAAATTAAAAATTAGAAAAAATAGCCATGGCTAAAAATTAGAAAATAATAACCTTCGATTAAAAATCAGAAAAAGTAATAAGCTCTTACTAAAAATCAGAAAAAGTAATAAACTTATTAAAAATTATAAAAACTAAAAAATAACTTAATAAAAAATAGTTAAACTAAAAAAAAAGCCAGAATATGTTAAAAGAATGATTTAAAAAAATCATTCAAATATGTCATATACAACTTGCAAAGAGCTATTGAATGCCTGCATTCCAGAAGTTAAAAGCACAACCTTTAAAACATCCATGACTTCTTCTTTTGTAATTCCAAACTGCTTCTTGCCGCTTCGTATCTGCTTTTCCAAACCGCCGACATTACCTTTTGATGCAACAATAGCTATTGCAATCAGTTTCTTGGTCTTGCGGCTAATGGCTCCTTCCTGCCAGACAACCTCATCCAGTTCACTGATAACATTGAACAAGCCTTCATCTTCCTTTTTAATCTTGTTTATTCCCTTGCCATGAAATACTCCATCCATAATATCCATCCCTTAAATGAAAAGCGCAAAAAACAATTTAAAAAAAAATAAAATGAAAAGTAAAAATTAGTATTTTCTACTCTTCATTCTCATCTTCTCTAGATTTTAATTGATCCAAATCAAGAATCAATACCTTTTCTTCCAAAGCACCGGAATCCTTTTCAATGCATTCCTTAACCTTTGCAGTGATTTGTCCCGCATCTTCAATATCGATTAAATCAACTATCTCCATTTGGTTTTGGAATCTTTCCACACCATCCATAGGGATGTTTTCAACAAATGGAATAGCTCCAGGAGCTCCAGTGATTTTCTTTTTCTCAGGGTCGCAGCCGTTTGCATGCAATGCCTTGATACTTTCACCAGTAATGTGGCCTTGCACTTCAGCTCCACATAAGATCATGAACCGAATATTAGGATTTGATACTGTATTTGCAATAACCTTTTCAATTCCTAAGTTTTCTGTTTTGCAAGGACCTGAAATCGCCGCACCTGCTGCCGCACCAATATCCTCATTGTGGGAAGCAAGTGTTACAACAGCTACAGGGCTTTCAGGGTCTCCTACGATATAATCTCCACTGACAACAGGCCAGGTATCAGATGTCGGTTTCTTATCCACCATATGATTTCCTCCTTAAATTATTTAAAATGCGCTAGATTATCTTGAAAAAATTTTTCACTTATGAAAAATTAAAAAATTAAAAAAATTAATTGTGTACAATAGTAAATATAACCGATAAGTATTTAAAAGTTTTGTAACCAAATCCGGGTGAAAAAAGAACAACATCCATTAATGTCAAATTTCAAATATGAAATTTAAAATGATATAAAACAAAACAAGACACAATCGTTTAAATATTGAAAAATAAGAAAAAATAAAAAGTGAGAGAAATAATTTATTCCTCTAAATGGACTAATAAAACATCACAATCCGCATTAGCAAGGACATTTTCCGCTACGCTTCCAATGACGAATTTCTTAAGTCCGCTTTTACCGGAGGCTGAGATAATAATCAAATCCGCACCGGAATCTTCAGCCAATTTATTGATGGATTCTGAAGGGAAACCTGTTACTACCTTGGTAGTGACATTGTAACTGTCATCGAATTTGGCTTTCATATGGGCAACATATCCTTCTGCCTCCTCGATTGCTTTCTCATTGGCTTCGCGAATGGATTTTCTGCTTTCAAATTGAACACGTCGCAGTTTAGCAGCTACGGATACTATAATAATTTCACCATCTTCCGCCAATAAATGCTTAGCTCTAGCTACTTCTCTATCAGCATATTCTGAACCATCTGTAGGTAATATAATTTTTTTATACATAATTTTCACATATTAATTTATTAAGTCAAATTTTGTAGTTAAAAAATAGAAAATAAAAAAACAATAATCTTTTTCTTAATAAAAATTTAATTTTCACATCATATAAATTTAACTACTGAATGTAAATAGGGAAAAACCCCCACATAATTTATGGAGGAAAAACCCTGAAACTGTGCAATGGCTTTGCACAATCCTAAATTGGTGATAAAATCTTTTTATTTATTAAATTTCATTAAAGAGGTTGTTTGTGATTTAATGATTGAAATACATGATTAAAAGGGCGTTATTTGTGATTCAACGCTACAAATACATAATTAAAAGTGTTGATTGTGATTTGATTATTGAAATATTTAATTAAAAGAGAAATTAAGAAACTCTCAATTCTCTGATAATTAAAATGGTTGTGTGATTTGATTTCCAATATAAGGAGGAAAAAATATGAAATTAAATGAAAATTTAAACTTGCTGGATTGAATCCAGCAAGCTATTGCTTATTTAGAAGTACTGGATCAATTCATCAGCACTTGTATCAGCATTTTTAGGCTTGACCTTCTCCATGGCCTTTTCAAAAAATTTCATGGAGACAGTTTCAGAATTGATATCCTCTCTCAAGGTGAGCATTGCAGCTTCACGGCATACAGCTTCAATGTCTGCTCCAACGTAACCTTCTGTGTTTTTAGCAAGTCTTGAAAGCTTTACATCCTCTGCAAGAGGCATGTCTTTTGTATGAACCTTGAAAATAGCCAGCCTGCTTTCCTCATCAGGAGTATCAACCTTAATGTGCCTGTCGAATCTGCCTGGCCTTACAAGTCCCGGATCGAGAATGTCCGGTCTGTTGGTTGCTGCAATTATTGCAACATCATCCAGCTCTTCAAGACCATCCATTTCAGTAAGCAATTGATTTACTACTCTCTTTGTAACACCTGAATCTCCTGCTTCCGCACCTCTGTTGCTTGCAATTGAATCTATTTCATCAAAGAATATGACAGTTGGCGCAGTTTGCCTTGCTTTTCTGAATACTTCTCTTACACCTTTTTCAGACTCTCCTACCCATTTGGATAAGAGCTCAGGACCTTTGATTGCGATGAAGTTTGCATCGCTTTCATTAGCGACAGCCTTTGCAAGCAATGTCTTACCAGTACCTGGAATTCCATAGAGCAATGTACCTTTAGGAGGTTTGATTCCGAATTTCTCGAATTTGTCAGGATATTTCAAAGGCCATTCAACAGCTTCCTTCAATTCCTGTTTAGCATCATCAAGTCCTCCAACATCATCCCAGCTTACATTAGGAACTTGTACGAGAACTTCTCTTAAAGCAGATGGCTGAATCTCTTTGAGTGCTGTCTTGAAGTCATCTTTGGTTACAATCAACTTTTCAAAGACTTCAGGAGGAACCTCGTCATCGGAATTCAGGTCTGGAATGATTCTTCTTACCACCCTCATTGCCGCTTCTTTTGACAATGCCTCAAGATCAGCTCCAACAAAACCATGAGTGGTTTCAGCAAGGTTATCCAGATCCACATCTTCTGCAAGAGGCATTCCACGGGTGTGGATTTCAAGGATTTCCTTTCTGCCATCCTTGTCAGGGACTCCTATTTCAATTTCACGGTCAAAACGGCCAGGTCTTCTAAGAGCTCCATCAATGGAGTCCGGCCTGTTTGTTGCACCGATGACAACTACCTGACCACGGGAATTAAGTCCATCCATTAAGGTTAAAAGCTGTGCAACAGTTCTCCTCTCGGTTTCTCCTTGAGTTTCCTCACGTTTAGGAGCAATTGCATCCAGCTCATCGATAAATATGATTGAAGGTGCATTTTCCTCTGCTTCTTCAAAGAATTCCCTCAGGTTCTCTTCGGATCCTCCAACATACTTGCTCATGATTTCAGGACCATTTATCAAGATGAAATGGGCATCACTTTCATTAGCTACCGCTTTTGCAAGCAATGTCTTACCTGTTCCAGGAGGACCGTGCATTAAAACACCTTTTGGAGGAGCCACACCTAATTTTTCAAAGATTTCAGGTTTTTTAAGAGGAATCTCGATCATTTCACGAACTTTCTTGACTTCTTCTTTCAATCCACCAATATCATCATAGCTGATGTCCACAAGGTTTGTAACACCATCGATTTTGGAAACATCCACAGGCTCCTCTTTGACTTCAACAACAGTATTAGGGCCGATGATTACCACGCCGCTTGGGTTTGTAGTGACAACAGCAAGTTTAAGCTGACTCAAAGCACCCATTGAAGGGGCGTTCATCATTTGAGAAATCATGTCATCAAACAAGCTGCCGGTCATCCTTTGAGGAGGCTGTCTAAATCCTGCAGTGATAATGTCTCCCTGCACCATGACTCTGTTTCTAAATGCGGCATTTATATCACCGCTGATTCTTATTCTACTATCGATAGGTGCGAGAACAACTTTTTTAGCCTCCTTTGCCTGGGCTTTTCTAACTGTGACATCCTCGCCGATTGAAGCACCGGAGTTCTTACGAGTAGTACCATCAATTCTAACTACACGATTTACTTCGGATTGTGAAGTTAAAGCGACAGCTGCAGTATTCTTATTTCCTGAAATTTCAATCAGATCCCCATCGCTAAGACCTAACTCAGACATTGATTCAGGGTCAAGTCTTGCTATATTCTTTCCAACATCATTTTGGGATAATGATTCTGCAACTCTGATTTGAATTTCTTCATTAGCCATAATCTCAACTCCTTTATTGTGATTTAATTGAATGAATAATAAATATGAATTTAACAACTTACACAATTCAAGAATATGCTAATTATTGATAAAATCAAAATAATTTGCAAACCTATTAAAAATCATTATTTTAAAAAAATAACGATTTAAATTGATTTAAACAAAGATTTCAAATAAATATTATGATTTAATAAAAATTTAAAAGAAAATTTTGAAATTTTACCAATAATTATTTGCATAAATCTTTTAGTTAGTTTTTGTAAGTATAATATTAGTGTGTAAGTCTTCATATATAAATCTTTTGGTTTTTGGCTATTTTACTATCAAAAAGTTATTTTAATTTGAATAATGTTAAATATAAAATAAATTATTAAAATTACTTTATTTATAAAAATAATAATTTTAAACTAATATTATATTAAAATAGACTAATAATTATTTTATATAAAAAAATAAAACTTTAAAATAAAAGTTAAATTTTAACGAATAGTTTGTAAATATACGAAATGAGAATAGAATTCTATTGAATATGATAACAATTGCAATATTAATAAAAAACTAATGAACCCAATAGCAGAAAAAATAAAAAACTAATGATCCAAATTAGTAGAAAAAATAAAAATAAGAAAAAGCAGGATTAAAAAGAACACCCCTTTAATATCTGCTTTAAAATAAAGGAATTAAGAACTATTTCACAAAAAGACTTAAGGAATCGACAAAATCATCAATTATTTCATCAATATAATCCTTTTCAACCATGGTGTCTATCCATTCACCAGGAAGATTGTCATAACCATAGTAGATTCCAGCAAGGCCACCAACAATACATGCGGTTGTATCAGTATCAAAACCTAAATTAACAGCCTTTAGAATACAGTCCTTATAGGAATCAGTATTCAAAATACACCATATGCTGGCTTCCAGACTTGACAAGACATATCCTGAACTGCTGATTTCATCTCGAGGAAGGTTTTGGATATCATATGAGAAGACCCTATCGAAATAAGATAATTCGGATTCAAAGCGCTCATCATTTGTATAAAACTCCTGAGCTCTTTTAAGGCCATCGGTTATCATGGATTCAAGGTCTCTTCCCCCTTTCAGGAATTCATCAGCTATTAGAATATAGATTCCACAAGCCATCTGGCTTCTCCTATGCCTGTGTGTAAGTGAGGAGAGATTATGAACTATCTCCAGCTCATCTTCCAAAGCAAAATCATTATTTTTAGAGAGATAATGAATGAAATAAGCTGCAGGCAGTATTCTCATCAGGGATCCGTTTCCATTGTCGCGTTCCCCAATTCCTCCGGAAAGTATTGCTTCAGTATCATAATAATGATAGCTTTTAATACCTGCTTGTGTTGCTCCACCTATGTCAAAAGCGTAACTATCAGGAGTGAATTCTCCATTGAATAACCATTCTTCAAAATTTTCCATGACCATGTCATAATCAATAAAATCATCTAGGGATTCCATATCCAAATCCACTTGGGACAATTTTTTGCTCAAGCCATCTAAAGTCGCAAGTGTTAGCGCACCATCATCAGACCAGAATCCCGCAGGCACTCCGAATGCACCATAGCCATCCATTTTAGTTACAGGTTTCTCATCAAACCTGCTTCTATCCAAAAACTGATGTGGAAGACCGAGAGCATCACCAATAAGAGCTCCGTATATTCCACTATAAACATTTGATTTTAAATCTTTTTCCATAATATCACCCCATATTTTATCATGATTTAAAAAAAAAGAAAAAAGAAAAGTAGTTGTAACTACTTTAATAACTGATTAAAGAATTGAAAGCACATAATACAATATTGCAGTCAATCCAGGCACTGTGATATTGTCTATGCCTCCATAGCTTACCGCTTCGCAGACAGTGGCTATTGCAGAGATTCCAAGTACCGCCCAGAAATTAAATGTAGGAAGGCTGTAGCCTAATGCAACATAGAACATCCATACAAATACGCTGACAACTGCCACTACAACAAACATTGCAAGTGATCCTTCAAGAGATTTTTCTCCTCCCCAGATTGTGTATTTGATTCTTCCGAATTTAGATCCGATAAGCGCGGCAAATCCATCCCCGTAAACAAGGGCTGCAATAGCCATCGCAACAATCCAAAGATTATTTCCATTGAATATGAGAAGCAATACAGACCATATCAATGCATAGAAGAACAAGCCAAGAACATGTCCTGACTCTGTAACCTTATTCTCGATTTTGATAGGAGAATAGTCTGTAAGGAAGAAAAGTACGATTGTAGTCGGCACTGTGAGAATCAGCATCCCCCACACATCAGAGAAAAACGGCATGATAAATATCAGGTTTCCTATCATGATGTGCAGAAACTTTCGAGCAACTTCAGGTTTTGTATTTAAAACTTTCTCAGAAATTATGAAAACAACCACCACATAAATAGTGGCAATAACCAATGGAATTAAATCCGCCCATATCATTTAATATCACCTTAAAAAACAAAAAATTAAAATAAAATAATTAATCTAAATATTCTGCATCGTATTCGCCGTATTCGCAACCGGCATTTTCCATCTTAATATGGTCTATGAGAGTTCCGTCCTTCTTAAACAGTTTAATCTCACCATAACCGTTTCCACCATTCCAAAGACGGTTGTAACGTTTGATTCCATCAGGATGCTCATAATTAATGAAAAGCATTTCATCACGCTTGCAGTGAAGAACCATTTCAAGCTTGTAATTCCAGTTGCTGCATTTGATTTTCCAGGTATGCTCGACTTCGCCTTCTTCAAAGTCAAATTCCTGTCTTATGCCTTTCCAAAGGTGGGCGAAATTGAAGTCATACTCTTTCCCTTCATGATACATGAAAATAAGTAATTTACGAGGAATTTTAACTCCAAATGCTACAGGTCTTCCTCCACCTGCTTCAAAAGCGGAGTTTTCAAGCTTTTCACCAGTGATCAGGCTGGTCAGGTTGCATGATGAAATCCATAGCCAAGGAGTTGTAAAGTCGCTTCCCCAGTTCTTGTCAGCATAACCATAGGACTTTTCAGGAATAACTTCATATTCCACTCCATCGAGTGTGATGGTTCCGCTGTATTGGGTTTTGATTCCTTCAGCATGCCAGACCATTTCAAATGCATTTAATTTTCTAAAGAGAGAATTAGCGCCATAACCAACATTGAAAGCGATTTGTTTGTCGATATCAAGGTCCCAGCTCATTTCACCTGCATCACACATGAAACCTGGATTTGCAGCATTTTCTTCAGTTACTATGACACGACCACTCATATGCTTTTCAGTCAAAGTGTTAGGACCTACTTTAATATCCAGCCTGTCTTCAGGACATGAAAATTCTTTCATTGAGTAGAAATTGTGCATCTGTTTTGGATTTTTACCCCATGTTCCACATTTCATCATGAAGTAGGACGGCCATTTACCGTTGGCCTTGTTTACAGGATCCTGGCCTAAGGTAGGCTCATCTTCAGCAAGAGCAGGATTGCAGGTATAGTACTCAATAAAGAAAGGTTTTTCCTCGCCTGTTTCCTTATTGTAAGCGGTTAAAGAGTGCCACCACCAGTCATATCCTTTTTTAGCAAGAGGACCTCTCAACATGTATAAATCTCTGTTATAATCACTTTTATTCATTCTATCTCCTCAAAAAACAGCAAAATAATCAATCAATATGTTTAATTAAATAAAAATTAAACTATAAGTTTATTTATATTATAAATATCATATAAAACTTATTATTTAATATTTTAAATAAGAAAGAATAGTCAAATTGAAAATAGCTAAAAAATTAAAACACAACCAATCCCTGAAAACAATTAAAAATTAAAATTTAATAAATCAAATAAAAAAAAAACTTTAACTAAAAAAAAATAAAAAAATAAAACTTTAACTAAAAAAAAAAATAAAAAAATAAAAGTTATTCAACAGAATAACTCAAAAATCTAATCTTCACCTAAAGCATGCTGGCAAGTGCACTCATCATCTCCCAAGTCATCAATTGTCTCTAAAAGCAATTTAACGAGCTCCTGCTTTTTAACTTCCATGACTTCATAAACCTCCTCCATGGAAAGAATGTCCGGAGATATTGAAGTGCCGTAGTTGGTTACAATTGAAATGGAAGCATAACACATTTCAGCCTCTCTTGCAAGAACAAGTTCTGGAAGAGAAGTCATTCCAACAACAGTGCCTCCGATCATTTTGAAAAACTTGATTTCAGCAGGAGTTTCAAATCTTGGACCTTCAGTGCAGACTGTTGTTCCGCCATCTACAAGCCCACCGCTTACACAATCTCCATGGGACAGGATGACATTTCTCAAACGATTGCACAAAGGCTCGGACATATCCATATGAACAACTTTATCATCAAAGAATGTCCTCTCTCTGTTGACAGTGAAATCCAGGAAATCATCAATAATTACAAAAGATCCCGGACCTATATCCAAATCAAGAGATCCAACAGCATTTGTTGCAATAATCTGAGTTACTCCAATGTTTTTCAAAGCCATGATGTTCGCTTTGAAGTTTATTTTATGCGGAGGCACGCTGTGTCCTTCAGAATGTCTTGGCAGAAATGCAACGGTCTTATCTCCAATAGACATCAAAGTGACTTCAACAGAACCGTATTCAGTATCCACAGCTTGTTTTTCTATAGAATCAGCCATTTCAATGATTTCATCTGCTCCGCTGCCTCCAATAATAGCTATCATTTTATCATTTTCTCCAAAAAATATCATAAAATTTTAAAATTATCCTTTTGTAACTGCAAGAGGGGTGACTTTAACTACCAGTTTTGCAATTCCAGCATCATGTGATGTTTTAACAACTGAATCAACATTCTTATAAGCTCCAGGTGCCTCTTCAGCAAGTACTGGTGCTGAATTAGCCTTCACATGAATGCCCTTCTCATTCAAGTCCCTTGTGATTTCATCTGCAGTAAACTGCTTCTTAGCAGCGGTTCTTGACAATACTCTGCCTGCTCCATGTGCAGTGGAACCAAAGGATTCCTCCATTGCAATCTCTGTTCCATGCAATACATAAGATGAAGTTCCCATAGTTCCAGGAATCAATACAGGCTGACCTACAGAACGGTATGCCTTTGGAATCTCCTTGCGGCCAGGTCCGAATGCACGGGTAGCACCTTTTCTATGAACAAGAACATCCATTTTCTTATTATTTACCTTGTGGGTTTCCTGTTTTGCAATATTGTGTGCTACATCATATACAATGGACATTCCCATATCATCGCTGCTGCGATTGAATATCTCTTCAAAGGACTGGCGAACCCAGTGAGTAATCATCTGACGGTTTGCCCATGCATAGTTAGCTCCTGCAGCCATGGATTTCAAATATCCTATTGCTTCTTTGGAATCGAGAGGAGCACATGCAAGCTGCCTGTCAGGAATATTGATTTTATAATTTCTATAAGCCTTGTCCATTGCCCTTAAATAATCGGAACAAATCTGGTGTCCGCATCCACGAGAACCTGTGTGAATCATGACTGCAATATTTCCCTTTTCAAGACCGAATGCCTTTGCCACTTCCTCGTCATAGACCTCATCGATTTTTTGAACTTCAAGGAAGTGATTTCCAGAACCGAGTGACCCTAATTGAGGCACGCCACGTTTTTTAGCCTTGTCTGAGACAATTTCAGAATCAGCATCGGTCATTCTGCCGTTTTCTTCAAGGAATTTAAGATCGTCTTCCCATCCAAAGCCACGTTCCACAGCCCACCAGGCACCATAATCCAGAACTTCATTGATTTCATTATCTTTAAGACGGATTTGTCCCTTGCTTCCAACACCTGATGGAATATTCCTAAACAGTGCATCGGTAAGCTCCTTTATTTTAGGCTTGATGTCATCTTCAGTTAAATTGGTTCTAAGCAGCCTTACACCACAATTAATATCAAAACCGACTCCTCCAGGACTTACAACACCGTTGTTCATGTTGAATGCGCCGACACCTCCAATGCTGAATCCATATCCAAAATGGATATCCGGCATGGCTATTGAAGCGTTTTGAATACCCGGCATGCAAGCCACATTTGCCACCTGCTGAATGGCTCCCTCTTCAATGTTCTTTACTGATTCATCATCAAGATACAACCTTCCAGGAACCCTCATATCCTTCATATAGTCACTTGGAAGTTCCCATACATTATCTCTTACCTTTTCAAGACTTTCTTTGATTGACATAGATATCACGAAATAATTTTAATTATTGAATAAATCGATGCTCATATAAATTTATAAGATTTACACATATTAGTATAATGTTATAGATTATGTTTTATATACATTTATAATTATTGTTTTAAACCATACTAATGAAATAAAAAAATAGAAAAACAACCACCGGCTTGAAAATCAGATTGAAATTGAAAATCTAGAACAAAGCAATAATTCATAAATGAATTCAAATTAAAGCTAAAACAATCCTAATTTCAGATTACAAGTCCAGAATAGCACTGAGTATGAAAATGCCATCCTCTTTTTTAACATCCATCAAGTGGAAGGTGATGGCTTTGACTTCGCTTCCGCGAGGATGAATATCCCAATTGATCTCTTCACCAAAAGCATCACAAATCAATTTATAAGAATATGGTGATGATTCTTCTTTCAAATCACCGTTAACAGATTCACCATTCTCCAGCTCATCATTGGAAACTTCAATGTCCCCATCGCACAATTTATAGATTTCAACATCAAATCGGGAGAATAATAAAAACTCGGTATCCTGCAGGAACAAAAGCTCTTCAAGATAATCATATAAAAGGGAAACCAAATCTTCAGAGATGACTTCAATATGCCGGGACTCCTTTTGTCTAATCTTTCGAGTATCAGAAATCACATTAAACATCGCAAGGCCTGCATTCTCGTAAGCTTTCTCCAATGACCCCCCATAGGCATAAAAACCAACATCTGCAGTAGCTTCAAAATATTCAAAAGCCTTTTTCAAATTTGCGTGATTTAAGCCATCCATTGATACAACCTTTAAAAAAATTCATTAAAATCAAAAACAAGTCAAGTATTATATTTCTATAACTTATTATATTAAATTTATCTTACTTCAGATGAAATTGAACATGATTATCCCCCTAAAAGATGAAAAGAATAATTTAAAAAAATATAAAAATTTACACTTGAAATGCCACATATTACTTTTCAAATGCTCTCTTTCTCTTTTTTTAAATATAAAATTAAACTAACTATTTGTACCGAAAGAAAAATTTCACAATATTTTTGTTTTTGAGATTCTTAAATATTGAAGCGAATTACAATCATGTGATATTCAGAATTAAAAATCCTAAAAGGAACCTATAATTAAAAATTCTAAAAGAAACCCATAATTAAAATTCTAGAAACAGAGCATGCAAAAATTAAAAAATCCAAAATGGAGGGGTAATATGATAAAACATTCAAATCAACATCCTTGTGACTTAAGAAAAAAAAATAGCTTTACTGATCCAATGAACTTCATAAACTATAATATCAACTTTTATGATTGCATGGTAATACTTGTAGTTTTTACTGTATTGCTTTTATCTATTTTAGCTGTTAGCGCAGCTCCAAATCCAAACATAATGTTTGGAATTTAAATAAATAACCAAACCCATTGTTTATTAAAGGATGTAACCATATAAAAAAGAGCAATTATTAAAAGCTATAAGTATACCTTGCAGTAAAATTACTTAATCCAAATTTATAATAAATTAAATATTTATAGCTCAAAAATAAATTGTTAAAAACTCAATGCTTATATTGTATATAACACCTCAATGAATTATATTTAATATAAGCAATCAACAACAATACGGTTTGAAATATAGGCAAAATTTAAATTGCTTGTATTTCCAAAAAACATCCCTTTAATAAACATATTTATTAAAAACTGATTTTAAAAAAATAAATAAGAATAAAATATTCACAGATTTAAAAAAAAACAAAACAAGCAACTGATTTTAAAAAAATAAATAAGAATAAAATATTCACAGATTTAAAAAAAAAACAAAACAAGCAACTGACTTTAAAAAATGAGGAATATCTGGCTTTTTTAAAAAAATATCCATAATCCTGCTCTTAAACCAGAAAATTAAGAAAAGATAGAATTTTATCTACAAACCTGCCTTTTCAAAGTCTTCACGTGAAAATCTCAATATGATCTCTCGGGAATTGCCTCTAACACCCTTGCCAGTGAAATTAGTATCAACAAGCCTCAGGAACTCCAATTTTTCCAAAGTCCTGTTAAATGTAGCATAACTGACTCCTGCTTGCTCTTTGAACTGCTTGGACAATTCACCGGATGTGTATACCTCATCACTGTCCACAATAACTTGAAGCAAAGTTCTCTCAACATCACTCAATGAACTGATTATGTTGGTAAGATTAATTGAGCCCTGCTTGGCAATAGCTTCCTCAACATACTCCAATTTAATTGTTTTGCTTGCATTAGCTTCAGCAATATTTCCACAGACTCTTAAAAGGTCGATTCCCACTCTCAAATCTCCAACTTCGAGAGTGTGCATGGCTATTTCTTCAAGGACTTCATCTGAAATAACATTAGGGAAGAATCCCTCCTTGGCCCTGTCAGATAAAATGCTGAATATTTCTGTATAAGTATAAGGTTGGAATACAATATCCTGAGGAATAAAAACAGTATTTACATTCTTATCAAGAGCATATCTAAATTCCAGATCTGATAAAATGGCAAAAATTCCGGTTCTTACACCTGGAAATTCCTCATAAGCTCTCAATATATCATAGAAGACCTTATTGGCGTTTTGACTTTGGAACAAATAGTCCACATCATCAAGTGCGACTATCAATGCCTTATCCTCGCTGACCAAGTGCTTGATAACCTTTTCATAAACTCTTGAGAAAGGAACACCTGTTTCTGGAGGCTGATGTCCGAAAATTTTCTTATGGATTTGAGAAAATATTCCAAAACGAGTTGTATGAAGTTGACAGTTAATATAACAGCAGATTACCTTATCGCTGTTTCGCTCGACCAATTCAAAAACTTTTTTAACTGCAGTTGTCTTTCCGGTAGCACATGAGCCCAGCACAACTGAATTTGTAGGGCGTCCTCCTCTCATGGCAGGCCTGATGGACATTGCCATTCCTTCCATTTGAGAATCCCTGAAGTTATAGTTTGCAGGCATGTAATCCGGATTAAATGCATTTATGTTTTGAAAAACTGTCTCGTCAAACATCAAAATATCTTCTATTGCCATATGAATAATTTTATGTTTACTTATATAAAAACTTGTTTAAATAAAAATCAGAATAGTTAAAAAAATAAAAGAAGATGCATGTTTAATTGCTTTAAAAAAATGAATGCTAGAAGCTGTTTTTGCAATATAAAGCATTAAGATAAGTTTGTGTAAAAATCCATTCAACAATGAAAAAATTAAAAATCCTCCAAGTCATATTCAAACCTTAACTCTTCAATTTTTACTACAATTCCATTTTCATAGGTTTTTTTAACATACACTCCATCATCGACTTTTTCAAGTTTTTTCTTTTGAATAATATCACAGAGTTCCTTTTTTGACATTCTGTTTGCATTAGCTTTCACTCTGCGGCATCTCATATCCATCAATTTCTCTTTAACTTTATAGGGGTGCTCCCTAACATACTCCCTCTTTTTATCCTTACTCATAAATCTATTGAAAATACTAATAAAAACTCACCCCTCGCTAAAAATAAAAGTTAAAAAACTCATTTAGCCAAATTAATAATCTCAACTTCCTCGTTTTCAATTATCCAATTCAACAATCTTTCAGCATAAATAAGCTTCTTAGTTTTAATCTCATCAGCAGGACCTGTCTCGCCTTCAATATTAGGTCGGGAATATTTGGTAACCACAGTACCGAAATCCATGCCTGCAAGAACCATTTCTGTCGCTCCAAGTTCAATAGCTAAAAACATGGCTCTATCCCCATCAGTAAATCCTCCAAAATTGTAAAGGTGTCCAACAGGAACGGATTGGGTGGTTCCAAGAATCTTGTCAAAACTATCCGTCCAAAGACTAATAGCTTCCTCGTTGTTACCATGGCCGTGAATTATGAAATAAGACCCTTCAGCATTTGCAGTCAGCAAATCTGACACTTTTCCATCCAAATCAGTTGCTATGATGTCTGGAACAATGTCTTCTTCCAAAAGCGCGGTAGTGGCTCCATCAGCAGCTATGAGAATGTACTTGTTCAAGTCATATTCCTTGATATCTTTAATATTCTCTTTTAATGAAGGGCCTGCACCAAATACGATGAACTTGCTTGTTCCATTCTTCTTATCTTCCATATCGGCATACAATTCATCGATAGTTAAAAATCCATGCTTTTCAAGAATTTCATTCAATAAATCTGCAGTATTCTCATCATCTTTTCTTAAAAAACCAAAATCATCAAGTATTTCCACATACCACTCTTCCCATTCATTAATATCCATGCTAACACCTAAACTTTAAAATGCTTGTTAAATCCGTAAATCAATAATATAATCATGAAATAAATTTAATAGCTTTCCTATAATCAACACCACTAATTCTCATACCATTTTTCCACAATAGCCTTTATAAACAATACCACTAATCCTCATACCATTTTTCCACAATAGCCTTTATAAAAAATACCACTAATCCTCATACCATCTTTCCACACTAGAAACATCCCTTGTCATATCCACATTTAAAGGAGTGATGCTCGGCCTTTTATCAACCATCAAGCAATATCCATCACTTCCTTTCTCATAATCATCACATAATGCTGAAGTAATCATAACAATCTGTCCCTCTTCACCATCTTCAAGCTGAAAACTCTTCTTGTCATCTTCAAATGCGAAAGAGAAAATATGATTTTCATCTTCTGAATTTTCATCCATGATATCCTTGACAAGCATCCTGTTGGATAGTGTGGTGATCATAGGCTCCTCGGATTCATAATCTGATGGTACATTTAAATTAAACAAGTCCACTCCCTCAGGCATTCCATTCTCAAGAACTTTCTCACAGAGGTCATGAAGAACCTTTTTAGCAAGCGAGAAATCATGATCCATATACCATTCTCCATTTTCATCCTGTTTGAATGCACTGTAATCCAGGAATACTGATGCTGAAATAGCTGGAATTCCCATTGCAACAGCTTCCAAAGCAGCACAAACAGTTCCTGAGGAGGTAATATCATTTTTACTGATATTTATTCCTGTATTAATGCCTGTAATGACAATGTCCGGCTTTTCATCCAGAACATAATTGGCTCCGACAATTACTGAATCAGCAGGAGACCCGGAGACTCCGTAAGCTTCAAAACCGTCTTCCATTTCATATTTTTTTAAATTGATATGCTTGAACATGGACAAGCGACGGCCAACTCCACTGTTATTCTCCTGCGGAGCTACAACAATGACCTCCCCCAAATCCTTAACAGCTTCCTTTGCAGCGAAGATTCCAGGAGCTAGAACACCATCATCATTTGATATTAATATTTTCTTCATAGAGGAACACCTTTTTAAATCATGAATCAAGGAATAAAAATTTCACTTGTTTTAAGTTAAGTAATTGTTTATTAATACATATTAAAAAATATTATGAAAACAATTAGGCAAATTGCAAATTAAAAAATAATAAGTTAAAAAAAGAAAATTAATAATTCAAAGCTCAATGACTTTAAAAAAACTAAAAAAAGAAAATTAAAATTCAAAGCCTAAATAGCTTTAAAAAAGTTAAAGAACTTAGTTGCAAAATTGGTCAAAGGCAAACCAAAGCGTTTAATGAAAAGAATGAAATACTTGAACCCTGGGAATTCGAAGGTTTTAGAAACCTGCTTCAACTCTTTTGGAATGTCAATCCTTTGAGGGCATAATCTGACACACTGGCGACATTCATTGCAAAGCCCCGCATTGCTTGGCTTGTTAAACAATCCACTAAGCATGGAAAAATAATTCAACTGAGCTCTGGACAGCATCCCCCCTTTTTCTTCAAAAAGGTATTTGTTATTGTAAATGCTGAAGCAATTAGGAATATTGATGCCCTGAGGACAAGGGAGACAGTAACCGCATGAAGTGCATCCCACTTTCATCAATGATCGAATGATTGATTTAGCCTTTCGAATGGTTTTCAACTCATCATCTGTCAATGAATTAGGAGGCACTCTGCCTGCAATTTCAATATTCTCTCGTGTCTGATTCAAATCTCCGACACCAGACAAGACACAAGACACATTTTCATGGTTTAAAACCCAGCTTAAAGCCCAGTCTACTGGAGACCTGCTTGAATCAGCCTCTTTAAATATAGAATCCGCCTCGGCAGGCAGGTTATCGGCTAGAATTCCGCCCTTGAGAGGCTCCATGATAAAAACAGCAATGCACTTGGATGCCGCATAATCAATCTCCTTTCGGCTTATCTGAACACGATTGTCCAGATAATTGAACTGTACAAGAGTCATGTCCCAGTCATACATGTCAACAGCTGGAATAAACTCTTCTCTTGCGCCATGATATGAAAATCCTGCATTTTTAATCTTGCCTGAAGCCTTTGATTCATCAAAAAACTCGAAAAGAGAAATGGATTCCAATTTGCTTAGAGAATCCAGATTTACATTATGAATAAAATAATAATCAATATAATCCACTTGCAGCTTCTCCAATTGCTTATTCAGGTAGAATTCCATCTGATCTTTTGAATGCACCATCCAGCTTGGAAGCTTTGTGGATATTCTAACCTTGTCCCTGTATTTTTCACCATCTGGAGCGGTTTCCTGCAAGATCTCACCTAGAAAAGTTTCACTAGCTCCTCCATGATATGAATAAGCGGTATCTATAAAGTTCACGCCATTGTCAATTGCATAAAATATGAATTCACGAGCCTTATCCTTGTCAATGACATTGTTTTTTGTAGGCAGGCGCATGGCACCGATTCCAAGAGGAAATATCTCATCTCCATTAGGTAAAATTCTTTTTGCTGACATTCAAAAACCCTCGAATAAATTATAAACCAATTAACGCATTAGAACGCTTCTCCAACGGCATCATAGACTAAATCCCATAACAGACTATTCTATCTCCAAAATATCTAATTAAAAATTAGTTTTTATTATATAAAAACTTATAAGCGAGAAAAAAGTGAGATTTATAACTTTAAACCATACACTCCATTAGCAAATACAAAATATAAAATTAACCCACAATATTATCAAATATGAACAATAATAAACCATACACCATCTTGGCAATTATAAAAATTAATTATCCTTCCTTAATTTCAAGATGACAAGTTCGCTGTCGGTTCCCCATCGCATTGGATAATCCATCACGCCAACACCTGTTGAAACATGCAAGTATGCTTTTTTTCCACCTGCAATCCTTTCAAAAAGCCCCATATTATAAGGAAAAATGATATTTGCCAGAAATGTAACCGGATGAAACTGTCCGCCATGGGTATGCCCTGATAATTGAAGATTGAAGCCCAAATCTGAAAACTCCTCCCACCTCTCGGGAACATGATAAATCATAACATTTACAGAATCCTCTTTTATGGCATCCCTCAAAGTCTGCTCACTTACAGGAGGAAGGGGACCAAAACTGTAGCTAAAACCAAAAATGCTCAAATCTTTAAATTCCATTTGCTCATTATCCAGCACAATGATTCCTGCTGCATTGCAAGCATTGAATACATTATCTATTCCAGGATAGAAATCATGATTTCCTGGAGAGAATATAATCGGCATGTCCACATCGGATAAAGGCATGAATGAATCCTCTTCGATTATGCAGGACCCATCGGCCAGGTCTCCGGATATGATTGCCAGATCACAGACATCTTCAAGATTCTTCAATTCTTCTGCAAGGTTTTTCATTGATTTCGCATGCATCAGGGACCCAAAGTGAACATCAGTCAAATGCAGGATATTCACATCTTCTTTTAAATCATCAAATGTCAATGTGCGCTCCTTGACTTTGATTTGATGGGCATGATGATAATTATAAAGACCGAAAAGAGGTACAGCAGTTAAAAGAAGAACTATTATGCCAATCGGAACACTGATAAAAAGTCCAAACACATTGATGAAAATCAGCTCAATTAAAAACATCAAAGAGCACCAGACAAAGAATCCGTAAAAGCGAGCTATGAAACGGGTGATCCCTCTTGATTTTTTAGTTTCAAGCAATGTTGGCAGGAAGTGCATCAAACCGATAATGATTGTGAGAATAAGGATATGCCAATTGCTTATCCCACCAAACAATAGGAAAAGATACTTGAGGAGGAAAAAATCAAAAAGCATATAAAATGGAGTTGTGAAAAGGACTCTTTCTGTTCTAGCCATAATATCCGCCTAATAATACAATAATAGTTTCTTATTATACTAATGGTTACAATCATAATTAAATATTTCTAAAAAAAAGAACAAAATGACAAAAAACAAGCCTGAAAAATAACAGAAGCACAAATAAATTATTAAAAAGAAAAGAGAGTTCCGACAAAATATTTAAAAAGTATAAAAAAGAGAATTACTTTTAAGCTTGAAATTTATAATTTAATATAATTATAAAACAGGTTTTTAAACTCGAAAAACAAATGTTTAAACTCACGAAACTTATAATAATCAAGCATATTCTTATTTATTGGAGGAAAAATTAATGGATGATATTTTATTAATGCTCCCTGGACCAACAACCGTTGATCCAAGAGTATTGCAAGCTATGGCTAAAGATGTTGTAAACCACAGAGGAGACGAATTTGGTGAGATCTACACCGAAACCACCAAATTGATGTCAAAAACTTTCCAGACTAAAAACGACTCTTACATAATTACCGGTTCTGGAACTGCTGCTATGGAAGCTGCAATTGCCAACACCATCCCAAGAGGGGAGAAGGTTTTAAACGCAGTCGGCGGAAAATTCGGTGAAAGACTTGCAGATATTACCAAAGTGCATGGAATGGAATCCAAAGTATTGGATGTCGAATGGGGAACTGCAGTAACTGCTGATAAAATCGAAGAAGCTCTTGAAGCCGATGAAGACATCAAGGCAGTAACCGTTATCCACAATGAAACTTCCACTGGAGTAGCTCAACCTATAGAGGAAATCGGAAAGGTCATGAAAAACTATGATGCATTATTCATAGTCGATACAGTATCCTCATTATGCGGTGATGCTGTGGATGTTGACAAATATGGAATCGATGTCTGTTTCACAGGTTCTCAAAAATGTATGGCAGCACCTCCTGGACTTTCAGCCATTACCCTCAGCGATGATGCATGGGCGGCAGCTGAGAAAATCGATGCTCCAACTTACTACTTGAATATGATTAAATACAGAGCAAATGGTAATAAAACTCCTGCACAAACCCCTTACACCCCATCAGTTTCATTAATCTATGCTATGAAAAAGGCTCTGGAAATTGTTCAGGAAGAAGGACTGGATGCAAGAGTTGCAAGACACCACAATGCAGCAGCTGCAACAAGAGCTGCAGTAAAAGCATTAGGTCTTGAATTATTCCCTGACGAAGATGTATCATCAGCTACTGTAACCGCAGTTAAAATGCCTGAAGGAATTACTGATTCCCAGCTTAGAGGAACCATGCTTGACAAGTACGGAGTTCAATTAGCAGGTGGACAAGACCATCTTAAAGGAAACATCATTCGTATCGGACACATGGGCGTAATCAGCTATAAGGAATTAGCTATTACATTTACCGCACTTGGACTTACCTTAAAAGGCTTAGGCTGCGATGTAGACCCTGGTGCAGGCGTAGCTGCACTTGCAAACTTCTACTAAACATATTATGTTTTGCCTTTTAGGCAAAACTCTTTTTTTACTTTTTTTATAAAATCATTTCAAATAACCAAAACTATTTTTTACAATCAAATTTTACTGATTTTATGATTCAAACCTCTTTCATAATGTTTGCAAAAAATATTAGCCTTGATTAAAAGTTATTACGGCAAACTTTTCAATAATTTTAAGTGAATTGGTTTGCAAAAAATATTAGCCTTGATTAAAAGTTATTACAGCGAACAATATAATTAAATCCTATGAACCATATAATAAATTTATAAAGATTAAGAGAATTATAATTAAAAATTCTGGAGACTTGAAAATGGTAGAAGACGAACCAATTAAAACCACTGTTGAAGAACTTAGAAAGCTTGTAAACATTCAAAACTTCATTGGAGAGCCTATTGAAGTGGAGGATAAAGTCATAATACCTGTATCCAAAGTCGGAGTGGCTTTTGGAGTTGGAGAAAACAAAAGCGAAAAAGTGCTTGGCGGAGCTGCTGGAGGAGCAGGTATTGAACCTGTTTCAATGGTTGTTATAACAAAAGGAGCAAGTGGAATCGAGGGAATAAGAAACATAAATCTGACTGAAGGAAATGAAGTCAACAAAGCCATTTCCGATTTGGGATTAATAATCGGAGACCTCATCAAAACATTTGTAGGTTCTAGGGGAGGAATGGAATCTCCTGCAGAAGAGGAAACCGTCATAAATGTTGATGATATTCAAAATGGAGAATATACAGAAGAAGCTAAAGAAGCTGCTGAAGAAGTTCAAGAAGCTGCTGAAGAGGTCAAATCCATAATTATTGAAGATGACGAGTAAATCAGGGAAAAACAAGACTCTTGAAAAGAAGCACTAAATCATTCCAGATAAAAGAAATAATAATTAGAGGCCAATAGATGAATTTTGTACTGTTTTTAATAATATTGATCGCCTTAATTATTATTTTGATTTCTATCATTTTATATAATGGATTGAAAATAGAATTATTTTCTAAAAAAGAAAAATCTAACTTTGAAATTAAATTTAAAGCCAGTATACTGAATATAGCTATTTTTAAAAAACAATACCCCTCTGAAGAAGCCGAGACATTGGAAACTAAGGAAGAAAACTCCGCAAATGACGACAATGAATCTTCTGAAAATCCGCAAGAGGATAAAAAATTAAGAGAGAAGTTCAATGAGTTCAAACCTCTTTTAAAGGATTTGAAAAATTCAAAACAGGAATTGAAGGAATTTCTATTGTCCATATTGAAAGATATTGATTTCAAGGAACTTGACGGCTATTTGAAACTAGGGCTTGGCGACTATGCCAAGACTGCAAGGATAATTGGATGGGTCTGGTCATTCAATGCAATCGCAAATACCTTAGGCGAGCCACTGCATCTCAAAGGAGACGCCACATTTACCGAAGAGGTCATTGATTTTGACATACATGCCGTCATTAAATTGAATTTATTGTTTTTAATATTCCATGCATTGAAGCTGGTTTCACATAAGAATGTCAGAACCTTGATAAGAAACATCATTTCTTATTTTAAAGAAGATAAGGATGATAAGAAATTTGAAAAGAAAGTAAATTCCAACCCCCGTCCCCAATAGGGATAAAAAATAAAATAAACAATAGAAAAAACTCAAAAATAAAAAAACACTAGAACTCAAAAATATAAAAATAGTAGAAAAAACTCAAAAATAAAAAACAATAAGAAAATCTTAAAAATAAAAAACAACACGACTGATGATAATATGAAGGGAAGTACAATATTGAACAACATGAGATATGCAGATTCCATTGAGTTTAGCGAAGCCATTCCAATAGATGATGAAGCATTATATATTGTATTTAGGACAAAAACCATTTCAATTCCCATAGAATCATCAAAAAAATCAGAAACTCGAATAAATGTCATTTCAAAGTTGATAAAACGGGAAAAAACAAAATACACCACAAGCAGTGTGTCTGTAGAACCGATAGCCCATATTGTAAAGCTAAAGCTTAATAAAAAGACATCCAGATACATAATGTCACCGCTGAATGATGAACATGCAGAATATGTTAAAAAGAATAAAAAGGAAATCCTGATAGACTTTTTAGGCCGTCAGGGAATCCCTGCTGAGAAATACAAGTTTGAATACTTCTAAACCTGTTCGGACCAAAAATATTCAAAACTGCAGAATAAAAAAAATCCATGCAGAAAATTTAAAACTCACTTAGGCATTGGAATATTCTCTTCAGCGACTGCCACATCAACCAGATATGCACCATCTTTCAAGGATTCTTCAATAGCAGCCATCAAGTCTTCCCTGCTTTTAACAGACATTGCTCCAATGTCATAGGCTTCAGCTATTTTTACAAAATCAGGATTCTTCAAGTCGACCTGATACCTGTCAAAATCATAGATTGTCTCTTCCCATTGGCGGATAACACCCAATTGGGAATTATTGAGTACGAAAATGCTGATATTCAAATCGTACTCCCTTATGGTAGCCAGTTCCTGAATAACCATCTGGACATCACCGTCTCCACAGACAACAACCACCTTCTCATCACCATGGGCAAAAGACACCCCTAAAGATCCGCAAAGGGAATAACCCATTGGAGCAAATCCTCCTGAGAAAAGGAACTTGCCAAAACAGTCATTATGTGAAAGCAGACTGCTCCAAGTCGTATGAGTTCCAGCATCAGCTAGAAAATAACTTCCCTTGAAGGCTTCAAATATCTTATTGATAACATATTGGGGCTTTAAAGGATTGTAGTTCTCCTCCACCTCATCAATTCCTTCAATATGAAGAGGAGTGAAGTGGGAATAGATCTCATCAATCCAGGAATCATCGGTTGAATAGGCGGATAGCTCATCAAGTGATAAAAGCAGATCAAGGAAATTGGAGACGTTCTGATGAATATTTATCCCACCTTTAAGACAGTCCGCATCTATATTTACATGGATGATCTTGTCTTGAACAAGGCTGAAATCACAGGCCGCAATTGTTCTCTCAGACAACTTAGCTCCCAATACCAAAATCAAATCAGCCTCTTCATATGCATAATTTGAAAGCGATGTTCCCCTGAGGCCAACCAACCCAAGATTGAATTTATCATCCTCGCTTATCACTCCCTTGGAGTGGTAAGTTGTAGCAATTGGAATATGTGTTTTACTCACAAAGTCCTTTAATTTATCACATGCTTTAGCCCAAACTATGCCATTTCCTGCAATGATTAATGGTTTTTTTGAATTGATTATCTTATTAAGGCACAAGTTTATGATGAATCCTATATCGGAAGAATTATTTAATGACAAATCATCAAAATGTGGATTGAACAAATCATTTCCATGTCTGTTTTCAAGATAATCCAAATCCTCGAAATCAACTTCCTGAAGCAGGACATCCTTTGAAAGATTTATATGAACCGGACCCTTTGGATTTTTATGAAGAATTTCCAATGACTGGGCCAGATTTAAAATAGCCTCATCGCTATTTGAAGGATGAAAACTTTTGAAGCTTATATTTTCAAAGACTCCATTTAAAGGAATTGTCTGAAAGAAATCCGTATCCTTTTGGGAGTAGTCATTATCTCCAGTAATGACCAGAACAGGTA
>Ga0256404_1005057_pt1 | contig 23943 bp, 14 predicted proteins | sample RumenRJG_01DNA_FD_185990 | JGI IMG/M metagenome (GOLD analysis project Ga0256404, IMG submission 185990) | Bovine rumen microbial communities from Lethbridge, Alberta, Canada - RJG_01 | ecosystem: Host-associated > Mammals > Digestive system > Stomach > Rumen | place: Canada: Alberta | collected... | reverse complement strand
GAGGGACGGAGGGATCTCCACACCCGGATTTACGGAAAAGCAGAGCCCGTGCGCCTGATTGTCTCCATGATAGGGATCCTGTCCGAGGATCACGACCCTTACCTCATGAAGAGGCGTCAGCTCAAAAGCCTGGTAAAGATCCGCCGCCTTCGGGAAGACCGGATAGTGCGTGTACTCATCCTTTACCTTATAGTACAGCTCTTTGTAATAGGGTTTTTTAAATTCCGCGGACAATGGTCCGAGCCAGTCGTTTTTGATCATAATGTATCACCGCATGAATAAGCTTTGCGATGCTCCGCTGCAAAGCAGCTCCCGCATCGCTCACAGTCATTCGCAAATCGCTGTGCTCGCAGAAGCATCGCCCGGCTTTTTGCTCATGCCCGCTGCCTTGTCAAATGGACGAAAACAGGAAAGTGAACTATCTTTTTTCGCCCATTTTCCAAGAGCTTATTGGCACATTATAGCATATCCCGCGTTGCCTTTACAGCAGTATTTCCTTCTTTAAATGCGTGCTGTAAATGATCTTTTCCGTGACTTTTTTCCCGGTGAGCTGCTCGAGTGCTCCCGCATACAGCTCGAGCTGGGTGCGGTAATGCCCGATCAGTACAGATTCGTCGACCGCATAATCGGTCTTGTAATCGATCAGGCTGATGCTGTCTTCCTCTTCGATATAAGCGTCAATGATGCCCTGCAGAAGCTGCAGCTCATGGCTTTCGGTTTCCGGGTCCAGCTCGAAGGCAGGCCTTCCGATCATAAAGTGCTGCTCACGGTGCAGCTTTCCTTCAGAAGCCGCCCTTGCCATACGCTGTCCTAAGGAAGATGCCAGAAAAGTCCTGACCGCCTCTTTATCCAAAAGCTCCAGGGATTCCTTATCCATACGGCCGCCGGACGAAAGCCCGGAAAGCATATCATCCGCGGTGCCTTTGTAGCTTAAAAGCTCCAGGGCACGGTGGAAGGCAGTGCCTCTCAGAGCGCCCTTGCTAACCGGAGCTCTTTTTCTCTGCCAGAGCTCCTCATAGTAGCTCTCCGCTGCTGCCGCGGCATCATCATAATCCGCAGCCGTACTCTCCTTGGCTTTTTTCTGCTCTTGTTCCTTTTGAGCATCCTGCTGATCCGAAGCTTCGGAAGCTTCAGCGGGAATATCGTCTGCAAAGGAACGCATCTTGATCTCCGAAACGGAGATCTTCGGCTTAAGTCTTGTCTCTGCCTCATACGGATATACGGAATGAAGGATCGTTTCCTGCTCTTCCATCCTGTTTCCTTTTCCGCCGGCACTCTCCATGTCCTTAAGGAGCTCCTGAAGATACCTGTTCCGGTCCCCGGTCCTTTTTTCAGCCTCTGCTTTTAACTCTCCCGGCGTCAGGATCTTAAGCGCAATGCTCTCCCTGTTCTTTGACATCGCTAGGAGGAGCCAGTCCATCCAGTTATGATATTTCCGGATCAGCTGTACGGGAAGCTTCTCATCCGCGCTCTGCTCCGCAAAAAAGGCGGAGGCTGTATTCAGAGCGTCTTCACATCTTTCGGAAGCTTTGGCGCGCGCTGCCGTAAGGATCAGCTTTTCCCTTGCTCTGGTCATCGCCACATAGAAAAGCCTGAGCTGCTCGCCCTGGTCTTCCCTCGCATATGTTTCCTTGATAAAGGCTTTTTTGAGCCCCGGATACCGGATGCCGGTTTCCGGATCCGTATAGTCTCCTCCGAGTCCGAGCTCCCGGTCCGCAACGATTCCTTCCTCCCTGTCGTTTCCTTTCGGAGTTGTGGCCATGCGTGCCAGAAAAACGACCGGGAACTCCAGCCCCTTTGATCCGTGGATCGTCATGACCTTCACGATGTTGTCATTTTCCGTGACGGCACCGGCCTCGCCGTGATCGGTATCGTATTTTTTCTGCTGCTCAATATATCTCGTAAACTGAAACAGCCCGTGATAATTCAGCTGACCATAGGACTCCGCACTTTCGAGCAGCATATCGAGATTCTTCCTGCGGATCATGCCGTCCGGTCCCGCGGCCGTCTGATCATAGTACCCGGTGTCGCTGAAAAGCTGCTCCAGAAGAAGGTGCACCGGGACCACATCGGCGATCTCCCGCCATCCGTCAAGGCGCCGGAGAAAGCTTTGTGTCTTTTCATCCTCTGCCGCCCTGAATTTTACCGCCTCGTAAAAATCCTCCGGAGCAGTACCCCGGGCGGCACAGCTTTCCTCATAGGAAGCGCGGATCAATGCCAGCTCATCATCACTGAAGCCGCCGATAGGACTCCGCATCACTGCATCGAGGGGGATATCCTGCCGGGGATTGTCGATCACGCTGAGCAGGGCAAGCATTACCTCCACCTCCGGGGCGGAAAAGTATCCTGTGGAATTCTGAAAGTATGCCGGGATCCCGTACTCGGAAAGGATGTCGACCAGCTTCTCCGCATGTCCCTTTGCGGCACGCATCAGTACGGCAATGTCCCGAAACTCCGCCCTCCGGGGCTTTCCTGTCTGCCGGTCCTGTACCGTAAAGCCCTCCTCCGGGCCTGCCTGGCACAGCTTAAGGATACGGCCCGCGATCATGCGGTATTCCGCTTCCTCGGTATCAACATCATCCTCTGTCCCGCTGCCCGGATCCATGACCAGAAATTCTGTCCGGCAGTCTTCCCGGTCCGGATAGGAGGCACCCGGATACAGCCTGGCCTTATCGTCATACTCCACGCCGCCAAGCTCCTTGCGCATGATGCAGTCAAACACATCATTGACCGATGAAAGGACCTCCGCGCGGCTTCGGAAGTTTTTGTTCAGCTCGATCCTTTTGTGTATGCCGTCCTCCGTGTAGCTTTGATATTTGTCGATAAAAAGATGCGGCTCCGCCTGCCGGAAACGGTAAATGCTCTGCTTTACATCGCCGACCATGAAGATGTCGGGCCTTCCGAAGCGCTCCGCGGAAAGGGCGGCGAGCAGCGCTTCCTGAACGCCGTTGGAATCCTGATACTCATCGATCATGATCTCCTTAAACTGCCCCGCAAGCTCATCGGCAAGCGCATTCGGGCGCATCCCGTCTCCTGTGTCTTCATACAGAAGCTGCAGCGCAAGGTGCTCCATATCACTGAAATCCACCTGGTTTTTCTCGCGCTTCTTTTCCGCATACCGCTCCCGGAAGATCTTCGTAAGGCGGATAAGCTCCAGGTTGATCCTGGCTGTTCCCGCCGCAGACAGCTTAAGGTCTTCGGGCTTTAAAAGCAGGAACCTTCCCTGCAGCTTATCGGTGACAAAGGCTTTGAAGCCGTCCCGGACAGCCTTTACAAAAGCGGTCATTTCCGGATCATGCTTGGCCTTGCTCGTCCTTTTAAGAGAAGAAAAGCGCATCTGCTGTACCTTGCCCCAGAGATCCTCATATTCGCAGCACCCTGTAATGATGCGGGCATAGCCGATACACTCCCGCACACCGTCAAGATAGGGATCCGGACCGCCCGGTTCCTCACAGAGCTCCTCCGCGCGGGATAAAAGAGGCAGATACTCTTTGGTGCTTTCCTGTATCCACTCCATGACAGCCTCATACCAGGGAAGCCCGGAAAGCTCTCCGGCCTCCTCCTTTTTGCAGATCTCCTCCTGCTCACTGAGAAAACGGTCCGGCCACTCACAGGAATCCGCAAAGCTGCTCAGCTTCTCGATCAGCACGGAAACTCGCTCATCCATGCCTTTACCCGAAAAGCTGTCCACAAGGTTCAGGAAAGCCTCGCCTGCTTCCTCGTGCTGTTCGCCGATCATCTTCTCCAGGATGTCCATCCGGAGGAGCTTCAGCTCACTCTCTTCCGCCGCACGAAAACCGGGATCGATCTCCAGCTCCTGATAATACTGACGGATCAGGTTCTGGCATACAGAGTCGATCGTGGCGATCCTCGCCCTGGGAAGGATCGCGCGCTGCAGCTTCAGCCAGCTGTTCTCCGGCTCCTGTTCGATCCTCTCGCTCAAGGCTCTGCCGACTCTTTCGCGCATCTCCTCCGCAGCGGCTCTGGTAAAGGTCATCACCAGAAGCTCATCCAGAGATATCGGGTCCTTTGGATCCGTGATCAGTCCGATGATCCGCTCTACCAAAACGGCCGTCTTGCCGCTTCCGGCCGCAGCCGAGACCAGCAGATTGCACCCGCGGGTCTCTATGACCTTTTTCTGTTCTTCACTCCAGTTCATACTTATCCTTCATGTGCAAAAAACATAAGGAAACCGCGCCTCAGGGCCCGGCTTGCTAAGTTTCATAGCAGTTCCTCCAGCTTCCGGTAAGAAAAGCCCGGAAGCTTCTCACTGAAGCCGCAGACGCTGTGGTAATCGCAGTAATCACAGCGGGTCCTGCCGCCGCTGCGATAGGGCTTCACGCCGATCTCACCATCCAGGATCCGGTCCGCATCCTTGTGCATCCTCTCCCTGGAGTCCCGCATCAAGGTCTCGAAGCCCTCCTTCGAAAGCACACAGGCTCCCCTGGACTGTATGACTGCGGAGTTGCGAAGCTCCTTAGCCGTGATCGCCGCATCTGCAGGGACGCTTAATGTGTTGTCCATACAAAGCACTGTCTCTGCCTCCTCCGATACGGCTCCTTCCATGCGAAGGATGTCGAGCTTCTCCCGTTCCACATCCTCCGGAAGGGACACATTTTTATAGTCCACCGCAGGATCTGCGATATGATAATAAAACATTCCTGCCGGTTCAGGCTCGTGAGAGCCTTTAAACCGGCCTTCCGCAAGCTTCAGCGCCATGTCCATGTAGGTCACGAGCTGCAGCTGCAGGCCGTTTTTCACAAGCTTTAAGTCAAATCTGGTGCTGCCGGACTTATAGTCGATGACCTTGACCAGGACCCGGTCCCCGACCGTACAGCAGTCGACTCTGTCGATCACACCGCTTAAGTCCAGCCGGTCCTCGCGATACCGGAAGGGAAGCTCGGTCCCGAGTGTCGTGAACCCGCCCTTAAGGAGCTGCTGCTTGAGGGCCCAGACCGTACGTCCGGTGATCTTCAGGACCCTTCCCGAAATGTACCGTGCCCTGGCGGAGGATTCCATGATGCTGTTATGATAGTCCCGCGCCGTCAGGCGGACAGCCTCTTCGCACATCCCCATAAGCGTCTGGTCATCGATCGAGAAGATCTCTTTCTTCTTTTCTGCCGCCATTCTGAAGACCAGATCAAGTGAGCTGTGATAAAGGTTTCCAATGTCAATTGCCTCAATATCAAACTCCTGGCGCTTTCGAAGCTTCAGCCCATACCTCAGGAAATGGCTGAAGGGGCAGCCTTCAAACTGCTCGATGCGGGTAACCGACCCCGAAAGCGTATCCTTATAAAGACGGGCTGCAACAGCCGGCTGCAGCTTTTCCATCGTATGCGTGTGCATCGCCGCATCGATCAGCTCCCCTACCCTTTTCTGGCTGACGGGATCCGAAAGCAGCAGCCTTCCCAGGCCTTTAAGACGTTCAGGATCCCTGTCAGGCTGACCGAGAAGCTCCGCAAAAGAAGACAGGGCATCCTCGTAGGAGACCGCAGACTGCGCCGCATCCTCACCGCTCATAAAGGTCACATCCCTGAAGCCATGGTAATGCCCCCGAAGCAGCTCTCCCACCACCTCGGAGGGCTTTCGTCCGCGGCCGTCCCTGCCCTCCGCGGCATAAGTGATCACGATCCTTTTTGACGGCTTATGCATGAGCATATACAGGTAAAACAGCTGGTTGCAGCTGTCGGTCTTGTCATCCGGCGCGAGTTCAAGTGAACAGCGCTCCATCTCCTCCCGTTCGCGATCGGTGAAAATACCGCCCCCGCTGACGGCAGAGGGAAGCAGCCCTTCATTTGCTCCGAGAATATATAACACATCGATGTCATCAAAACGGCTGCGCTTGAGATCGCCGATCTGCAGCACATCGACTCTTGCGGGAAGCATCCCTGTCTTAAGGTCCGCAAAGCCGGCCTCTGTAAGGCGGGTAAAGTCCCGCATACTGACGCCTTCCTCGCCGAGTACGGCGGAAAGTCTTGCGAACAACAGCGGGATCTGCTCCGTGATCCTTACGATCTCCCCCGCTTCCCGCTCCATTTTCCTTTCCTCAAGCCGTAATGCAAGCTCGTTTGCCCGTTCTTCGATACCCGCCTCTTCAAAGAAAGCGAGCATGGCATCTGTCTTTCCGGATAGCCGGTCTGCCTCACGAAGACGGTCATGCAGCCGGAAAACCTCATCCATATCGATATCCGCTTCCAAAAGGGCTGCACGGATCCGCTCCCTTCCCCGGGTGCCCTCCGCCCGCAGGCGGTTTTCCAGCAAATCCACCCTCTCTCTAATCGCGTGGTCCGTGATCTTTAAGGGGTTCCGGAGATATCGCATCACTTCATTGAAGCTGTAGCCTTCCGTGATTACGGAAAGGGCTGCGCGGATCATTTCCACTGCAGGGGATCCGCCGGCATCCGCGCGTGTATCCATAAACCACGGGATCGCAGCCTTCGTCATCTCCCGCCGGAGGATCTCACGATAGGAGGCAGGATCCGTCACGGCAACCGCCATCCTCCGATAGGGGATCCCTTCGAGCAATGCTGCCCGCCGGATCTTTCTGACCAGGAAGCGGACCTCATCCACCGGGTCCGAAGCAGCCGCGATCTCTACCCCGGGCTTACGTATGGACCTTTCCAGGATCACATCCTCTGATTTCAGGATACGGTTTTTCTCCGCAGCCTCCGACACCTTTGCAACCGTTTCCCGGCTCATCCAGTAAAGATCCGAAATGCCGGAGCGCCCGCGCATCCTCCGGTAAGGCTCCGCCTTCGGATCGACCGTCACTGCAAAGGAGACCTCCGCCGCCATCGAAAGGATGTGTTCTATCAGTTTCAGCTGTACCGGCGTAAACCCGGTAAAGCCGTCAAATACGATATAAGCGTCCTTCAGAAGCTCCGACCGGGAAATGTTTTTCAAAAGCAGCTGCGGCATCTCCTCGGGTACGGAAAGCCCCTCATGGAGCCTCCTGTGAAAATGCTCATAGATCATCCGCACATCGGAAAGCTTGGCCTTTAAGAGATTCCCGGAAGCCCTCTCTTCTGCTCTTTTCAGCTCCTCCACGGTGATCCCGTACTGATAAAACTCCGTGATGATGGTCCTCATCTGGCTGATAAAGCCGCCGGCGTCCTTCTTCTTTGCATAAACCTTAAGGTCCCCGGCACATTCAATGATGGCCTTCCGGATCAGGATCGCCTTGCTGACATCATCGAGAAGCACGGGCTGCTCGATCCCGAGCTCTTCCATGACCCGGTAGGCAAGCAGCTGAAAGGACAGCACGTCCAGGTTCAGCATGCCGTGCACCTTGCTGCTTTGTACGATCTGCTGCTGCGCATGCAGGGTATTCTGCTCCGGTACAAACAGAAAATAGCGCCGATGCGGGTTTAAGGCCGCGTCCGGGCTGATCTTCTGATAAATATAGCGGGATTTTCCCGCTGCAGCGTCACCGAAAATAAAGTGATACATCAGAATCTTCTCCGGTAAAAAGAAGGGAATGCTTTACGCATTCCCTTCTGATTGTTTCATAGAACTTGTTTTGTCATTCCTCATCTGCGTACATCCGGTCCAGATAATCGAAGTAATCATCCTCGGTGCAGATATAGAGGTACATGGTCTTTTTCTTTGAATCGCGGAAATCATAGTTCATCGTAAGCTCCACGCCCTTTAAGGAATCGCTGTAGAGCTTTCCGCGGTCTGACAGACTCTTGATCGCGTTCTCCGAGAACAGTGTGAAATCATCCTTCAGATTCAGGTCACCCGGACGGAAGCTGCGGACAGTCTCCCGATAGGAACCGGACTGATCCTCGTTCTCGTAGATGATCGCAACCTCGATGGAGAGATGGCTCACATCCGCACCGGAATCACCGCCGACATTCACCACACGGAAAGAGGAATCCGGGGTGGCCGCAAGACCGTCGCGGTACTGTACCGTGCTGCCGGGATGCCCGGCATAGCAGAGACGGTCGCACTCCTCAAGGTCCAGCTCAATGGCAAACGGAAACTGTGCCGGCTTCTCCTTACCTGCCGCAAAAGCACTGAACGCCATGCAAAGACACAGCGCCAGAGCCAATATCAAAATTTTGGTATATCTCTTACTCATGCGGTCAGTATAGCATAGGAAGCTTAAGAACAAAACATCCTTTTTCTTACATAATCATTACAGATAAGCTTACCCCATCACGACTCTGACGAAGTTCTTCTTGCCTCTCTTTACGATCATTCCATCGCCGATCTCCGAAGCGCTGTAGGCTGCCTTGCTGTCGGTCACCTTGGCGTCCGCGACCGTAACGCCGCCCTGCTCCACATTTCTGCGGGCGTCGCCTCTGGAGCTGCAGAGCTTTGATCCTGTCAGGATGCTCAAGAGGTCGATCTTCCCGTCGGTCATGTCAGCAGCCGTTACCGTAAAGGTCGGCATATCGGCAGATGCCGCGCCGCTGAAGACAGCCTTTGCAGCCGCATCAGCCTTATCAGCCTCTTCCTTTCCATGTACCAGCTCGGTCAGCTGATAAGCCAGGATCTCCTTTGCGCGGTTGAGCTCGGCACCCTGCCAGCTCTCCATCGCCCTGATCTCTTCGAGCGGAAGGAAGGTGAGCATCTTGAGGCACTTGATCACATCGGCGTCGTCGACATTTCTCCAGTACTGGTAGAAATCATAGGGCGAGGTCTTCTCGGGATCGAGCCAGACAGCGCCGGAAGCGGTCTTGCCCATCTTCTTGCCTTCGGAATTAAGAAGTAAAGTGATGGTCATGGCATGCGCGTCCTTGCCGAGCTTCTTACGGATCAGCTCAGTACCCGCCAGCATGTTGGACCACTGGTCATCACCGCCGAACTGCATGTTGCAGCCGTAATCCTGATACAGTCTGTAGAAGTCATAGGCCTGCATGAGCATGTAGTTGAACTCTAAGAAGGTCAGTCCCTGCTCCATACGGTTCTCATAGCAGCGGGCCGCAAGCATCTTATTGACGGAAAAATGCACGCCGATATCACGAAGGAACTCGATATAGTTAAGGTTTAAAAGCCAGTCCGCGTTATTGACCATGATGGCGTCATCCTTGCCGTCGCCGAAATGGATAAAACGCTCCATCTGCTTGCGGAAGCAGTCACAGTTGTGCTGGATGGTCTCCACCGTAAGCATCTTGCGCAGGTCGGAACGCCCGGAGGGGTCGCCGATCATACCGGTGCCGCCGCCGACCAGCGCAACCGGCTTATTGCCCGCCATCTGAAGACGCTTCATCAGGCACAGTGCCATGAAATGACCGACATGAAGGCTGTCTGCCGTCGGATCGAATCCGATATAGAAGGTCGCCTTTCCGGCGTTCACCATCTCCCTGATCTCGTTCTCATCGGTCACCTGGGCCAGCAGACCGCGCTCAACCAGTTCCTCATAGATACCCATCGATTTAAATTCTCCTTATCGCTTATATTTGGAAAGACGTACCGGGTACATCTTGTCATATCGGACTTATATAATACCCTAATCACGGTACTTTTGCAAGTAACATCGCTGATCAGTACATTAAAAACAGAAGCCATCACATTAAGAAAATTGGCGTACACAAATCCCCTTCTACGGTTCCCCTCCCGCTCCCGTTTTCGCACTGATTTGATTAACCGAAGTTCGGAAAAAGAAGTCAATGAAGCGAAAACGCTCGCTGCGGGCCGACGACGTCCGTAGAAGGGGATTTTGTAAGCATTTATCTCGCTAATGCGAAAGCCCCTGATAATTCCCAAGCTTTACTGAATCATGACACCGTTCAAGTCAAAGAGGTGACCGTCCGGGTTGTAGGCGCTCTGGACTCTGGCGCCGCTGGCATCGCAGTAGTAGGTCTTGCCGCCGACAGTGATATAGCCGGTCTGCATGATGCCGCTCTCATTCATGTAATACCACTTTTCATTCACGTTGTTCCAGCCGGTCGCCATCTGTCCGTCCGGAAGAGCGTAATACCAGTGGTCATTGTTCCAGATCCAGCCGGTCATCATGATGCCGTTCTGGTCAAAGTAGTACCAGTGATCATTGATCCTGTCCCAGGTATTTCGCGGACCGGTTCCGTTGGAATAGCGGTAGGTCCAGCGGTCTCCGGTCCGGATCCAGCCGGTAGCGGCGTTCTTGATGGGATCTGAGCCGTTCGGGATCTGAGACAGGACCGCAGTGCTGTTCGTCCGGTTGTCGCGGTTGCTGTATCCCATACCGCCGAAGCCATTGTAGATCACTGTACCGCTGCCGGAGGTACTGCTGCTCACAGGGCTCCCGGTCGTGACCGTGATCAGAGGCGCATTGGCGCCGGGGCCTGCCGGCACCTGATAGCTGTAGCTTCCGTCGGCATTATAGGTCGGATTATACATGACTCCGCCGTAATCATAGTATCCGGGGGTAAAGCTTCCGCGGTCAATGTCATCCGATGTCACGGATACTGTGTTGCTTTGACCGGACCAGCTGCTGTAATCTCCGCCCACGAACTTTGCCCGGACGATATAGTAGTACTTTCCGGTGGCTGAAAAGTTCATGGAATAGCTGGTATCGGAGGTCTTATAGGTCTTGTAGTTAGTGTTCCAGGACCCGTCCCTCATACGGGCAAGCTGGATCTCGTACTTATCTACCGCTTCGGATGCAGGGTAGGAAGCGCTCCAGGACGCGTCTCCGCTTTCATTTAAGTAAACATTGTTCCAGGTCACCGGCACGACAGCAAATGCGGCACCGGCAAGGCTTATGGAAAATGCACATGCAGCTGCAAGAGCAGCCGCAGAATGTCTGATCTTTATCATGGGATATCCTCATCTTTAACAATTTAACTGGCTGTACTTTAAGTTGTAACATGTACAACCTGAAAAGTACAGCCAGTTCATCAAAACGTAAAGATTCGGAAATAATTACCCTTTCGCCCGATTACTTCGCAGCCTTGATCTCGCGGATGGCTTCGATCAGCATCGGAGTGACCTTGAACAGGTCGCCGACGATACCGTAGTCAGCGATCTCGAACATCGGTGCGGACGGGTTTGTGTTGACAGCGATGATGCACTCGGAATCCTGCATGCCGGCCTTATGCTGGATAGCACCGGAGATACCAAGAGCGATGTAGACCTTCGGATGAACGGTCTTACCGGTCTGTCCTACCTGATGGTCAGCAGACAGCCAGCCGGAGTCGATGGTGACACGGGAGCCGCCCAGAACGCCGTGCAGCTCGTCAGCCAGTTCCTGTCCAAGCTTGATACCAAGCTCGACATCCTTTGCGATACCGCGGCCGACAGATACGATGTAGTCAGCGCCGACAAGGTCAACCAGCTTCTTTGCTGCCTTCTCAACGGAAAGGACCTTGGTCTCGAAATCGGACTCTGCCAGAGCAACATCACGCTTGATGATCTCAGCAGCGTTTGCTCTTGCCTCGTCGAACGGAGCCTTCTTCATAACGCCCGGACGAACGGTTGCCATGGACGGACGGAAACGCGGGCAGATGATGGTAGCCATCAGATGGCCGCCGAATGCCGGACGGGTCATCTTCAGGTCATGAGAAACATCATGCTTCTGACCCATGACCATAGCACTGTCAAGGCTTGCGATTCTCTCCTCAGGAAGAGTGGAAGCGCCCTTCAGGAAGTTCTGATAGGTCGGAACATCGACATCCAGGTGTGTACAGTCAGCGCAGAGACCGGTGTGCAGTCTTGCAGCGCAGCGGGGACCTAAGTCACGGCCGATGTTGGTTGCGCCGAACAGAACGACTTCCGGCTTCAGATCCTTAACGGTATCTACGATCACCTTGGTGTAGCCGTCGGTGGTGTAGGTCTCAAGCAGCGGATGCTCGCAGACGATGATGCCGTCAGCGCCGTAGCCTGCCAGATCCTTCGCCTTTGCGCCGATACCCTCGCCGCCGAGAAGAAGTCCGTACAGCTTGCAGCCCAGCTCATCAGCCAGTCTGCGTGCCTCGGAGATCAGCTCGAAGTCGGTAGGCATCAGATTACCCTGACGCTGCTCACAGAATACCCATACATCTTTGAAAGCAGCTAAATCCTTGTTATTGTATTCAGACATAATCAAAATCTCCTTTCATCAGATGATGTGCTTCTCTTCAAGAATCTTAGCCAGGGTAACGCAGGTGTTCTTATCTGCGCCTTCCAGGATAGTTCCGGCGCCTTTTAAAGGCGGAGTGAAGGAAACAAGGATGTTGGTCGGAGATCCCTGCAGACCGATGGTCTCCTTATCGATCAGCGGCTCATCCTTCAGAGTGTTGTAATCATAAACGGTCAGCGGCTTCTGATATGCCTCGAAGATACCGTAGGTGCTCATGTAACGCGGCTGGTTAAGCTCCTTGACGCAGGTAATGAGGCACGGAGTCTTCATCTGGATCATCATGAAGCCATCCTCAAGCATACGCTTGACGGTGATGGTGTTGCCATCCTTCTTGATCTCGCCTGCATAGGAGATCTGCGGAATGCCGAGCTTCTCAGCGATCTGCGGACCAACCTGAGCGGTATCGCCATCAATTGCCTGACGGCCGCAGATGATGATATCGTCATCATCAATGCCAAGGTGAACAAGGCCGGCGGAGATGATCTGGGAAGTAGCATAAGTATCGGAACCACCGAACTCACGGCCGGAGATCAGGATACCCTCATCAGCGCCCATAGCCATGATGGTGCGGAGCATCTTCTCTGCTGGCGGCGGGCCCATGGTAACAACGACGACCTTGCAGCCGTACTCATCCTTCAGTGCCAGAGCAGCCTCAACTGCATTGACATCATCCGGGTTGATAATGGTCATCATGGAAGCACGGTCCAAAGTTCCGTCCGGATTGACGGCGACCTTTCCGGAGGTATCAGGAACCTGTTTTACGCAAACTACAATCTTCATACTCTATACTCCTCCTTACTTAAGGTCCATCCTGCCGGAGATGACCATCTTCATGACTTCGGAAGTACCCTCATAGATCTCGGTGATCTTTGCGTCACGCATCATACGCTCTACCGGATACTCACGGCAGTAGCCGTAGCCGCCGAACAGCTGTACGCACTCGCGGGTGACCTCATTGGCAACATCGGAAGCAAAGAGCTTCGCCATTGCAGCAAGGTCAGCATATTCCTCATGATTGTCCTTTGCGGTAGCTGCTCTCCAGGTAAGAAGACGGGCTGCGTCGACCTTGGTCTGCATCTCAGCCAGCTTGAACTGGGTGTTCTGGAATGCTGCGATCGGCTTGCCGAACTGGGTACGCTGTTTTACATAGGTCTTGGTCTCGTTGATGGCGCCCTGTGCAAGGCCGACGGACTGTGCAGCAATACCGATACGGCCGCCGTTCAGTCCCATCATGGCGATCTTGAAGCCCTTGTTCTTCTGGCCAAGGAGTCTGTCCTTCGGAACACGTACTTCATCATAGGTAACGATACAGTTCTGTGCAGCACGGATACCCATACGCTTGATGTTGTCGCTGACGGTGATGCCCGGCATCTCCTTCAGGTCAACGATGAATGCAGAAAGGCCCTTGGAAACCGGAACATTTCTGTCGGTGATCGCAAACAGGACACATGTATCTGCAAAAGCGGAGTTGGTGGTGAATACCTTGGAACCGCTGATCACGAAGCAATCATCTTCCTCAACGGCAACGGTCTGAGCGCCCTGTACGTCGGAACCTGCGTTCGGCTCGGTCAGACCGAAGCAGCCGATCTTGGAACCGTCAACGAGGGGACGAAGGAACTTCTGCTTCTGCTCTTCCGTACCGAACTCGTTGATACAGGAGCAGCAAAGGGAAGTATGAACGGAAATGGTGATGCCGGTAGAGCCGTCCTGCTTGGAAACCTCTTCCATGCAGAGGGTGTAGGTCAGGACATCACCGCCTGCGCCGCCGTACTCCTTAGCGTACGGAATGCCGAAGAAGCCGTATCTCTGCATCTTCTGGAGCAGTTCCATGTCATAAACCTCGGACTCATCCATGTCGTGAGCGAGCGGCTTGATCTCGGTCTCAGCAAAGCTGCGGAACAGCTCCTGAGCAAGCGTCTGCTCTTTGGTAAGTTTAAAATCCATAGTTACCTCCAAATCTTACATTAGCTTAATTGAAGAGTGTCTGTCCCCTCGAGAGGAGGACGCCTTTAGAGCTATCGTTAGTTTACTAACAAGCATGCCATTTGTCAATCTGCAGTTTGCGTGCAAATTATTTATTTAATGAATTTTTTTTGTACAAGCGTTATTGACAACAGAGCCCTGCCCCTCTTATAATTGTCAATAAGAAGAAACAGGGGGCTTTCAAGACTGTTTCTTTTCTGTTAAATGATGCTAATATCGCCTGACAGCACGCTTTCCGTAAAAGAGACCTTTCTCTTCCCGGACCGAAGTCAGCATGATACACTCGCATTAGGCAAGATACCCGGAGGGAATCATGAAACTGCAGGACTGTATCAATTTTCTCCTGACAAACGCTCAGAATACTGTCTTTTTATATTTTAAACATGAGCTGCACGGTCTTGATGTCACGCCGATCCAGTATGCTACGCTTAAATGTCTCTGGGAGCAGGACGGCCAGATGCCAAGCCAGCTTGCCGAGACCCTGTGCCTCGACTCCTCCACTGTGACAGGCATTCTGACCCGCCTGGAGGACAAGCACCTGCTGACGCGCGATTTCAGCACAGAAGACCGCCGCAGAGTCATCGTTCATCTTACGGATGAGGGAAAAAAGCTCGAGAAGCCGGTCAATGAGATCATCACCCGTCTGAATAACGAAGTTACCCAGGGCCTTACAGCTGAAGACATGGAAATATTCCGCCATCACTTAAAGGTCATTTCCGACAATGCGGCAAGCCTGAACCAGGCAGCGGAAGCGCACAAGTAAATAAGAATGAATCGGAGCCATCATCGCGATGGCTCTTTTTTTATAGAAAAAGGGCATGGACTAACTACAAGTCGTCCACCTCGAATCCGGCCTTCGGCCTTCTTCCCGGACGACTTGCTTATGTCGAACTTTTTAAATATCTGAAAGATGGACTAACTACAAGTCGTCCACCTCGAATCCGGCCTTCGGCCTTCTTCTCGGTGGAGACTGGCGTCCAATATCCGCAAAAAAATACAGGGAAGCGAGCTTCCCTGTATTTTTATAACGTCTATTCGACTTGTAGTTAGTCCAGAATTTCGGTAACTCTGCCGGAACCTACGGTTCTGCCGCCCTCACGGATAGCGAAACGAAGACCCTTCTCCATAGCGATCGGATGGATGAGCTCAACAGTCATCTCAACGTTGTCGCCAGGCATGCACATCTGAACGCCTTCCGGAAGGTCGCACTGTCCGGTAACGTCAGTGGTTCTGAAATAGAACTGCGGTCTGTAGTTTGTGAAGAACGGAGTATGACGGCCACCCTCTTCCTTGGTCAGGACGTAAACCTGGCCCTTGAACATCTTGTGGCACTTAACGGAATCCGGCTTGCAGAGAACCTGACCTCTTTCGATCTCGTCTCTGTTGATACCACGAAGCAGTGCGCCGATGTTGTCACCAGCCTGTGCCTCGTCAAGGAGCTTACGGAACATCTCGATACCGGTAACGACGGTCTTCTTGTTCTCTTCCTTGATACCGACGATCTCAAGCGGATCGTTGAGGTGAAGAACGCCACGCTCTACACGGCCGGTAGCAACGGTACCACGACCGGTGATGGTGAAGACATCCTCGACAGGCATAAGGAACGGCTTGTCGGTCTCACGCACCGGATCCGGGATGTAGCTGTCAACTGCATCCATCAGCTCCATGATCTTGTCCTGCCACTCCTTCTCACCCTGAAGAGCAAGAAGTGCGGAACCTCTGATGACCGGAACCTCATCGCCCGGGAACTCGTACTCGTTCAGAAGATCTCTGATCTCCATCTCAACGAGATCAAGCAGCTCTTCATCATCAACCATGTCGCACTTGTTCATGAATACGACGATGTAGGGAACGCCTACCTGACGAGCAAGCAGGATGTGCTCTCTGGTCTGAGCCATAACGCCATCGGTAGCAGCAACGACAAGGATGGAACCATCCATCTGTGCAGCACCGGTGATCATGTTCTTAACGTAGTCAGCATGGCCGGGGCAGTCAACGTGAGCATAGTGACGCTTCTCGGTCTCGTACTCAACGTGTGCAGAGTTGATGGTGATACCTCTTTCTCTCTCTTCCGGAGCCTTATCGATCTGATCGAAAGCAACTGCTGCGTTGCCGGCAACTCTCTCAGAAAGGGTCTTGGTGATAGCTGCGGTCAGAGTGGTCTTGCCGTGGTCAACATGGCCGATGGTACCGATGTTGGCATGCGGTTTAGTTCTGTTAAATTTCTCCTTTGCCATTATAGCTTCCTCCTAATGCGAAAATCTTGGTAATGGATAGTGTTTCAAATTAAATGCGCTTGCTTCATTATAAGGGATATGTCCTTATTTTTCAAGCTCTCTTATCTGCCCTTCTTATCGTTCAGGACCTTCTCCTGTACATTTTTCGGTACCTGCTCGTAGTGATCGAAGAACATGGAGTAGTTGCCGCGTCCCTGGGTCTTGGAACGAAGGTCGGTAGAGTAGCCGAACATCTCTGCAAGCGGTACGTAGGAACGTACGATCTTGCCGCCGCCGAGGTCATCCATGCCCTCGATACGGCCGCGGCGGGAGTTGATGTCACCGATGACATCTCCCATGTACTCTTCCGGCATCGTGACTTCAACCTTCATGATGGGCTCTAAGAGTACCGGAGCACCCTTTGCCATAGCGTCCTTCAGAGCGAGGGAGCCGGCAATGTGGAATGCCATCTCGGAGGAGTCAACCTCGTGGTAGCTTCCGTCCCAAACATTCGCGTGAATGCCGAGTACCGGGAATCCGCCGAGAGTACCGGACTTCATAGCCTCCTGGATACCCTCATCGATCGCCGGGATGTACTCCTTCGGGATCGCGCCGCCGACGACGGTGTTTTCAAACTGGTAGGTCTGCTCTCCGTTGGCATCCATGGGCTCGAACTTGACCTTACAGTGTCCGTACTGACCCTTACCACCGGACTGCTTGATGTACTTGGACTCGATATCCACAGCCTTGGTGATGGTCTCCTTGTACGCAACCTGCGGAGCGCCTACGTTTGCCTCAACGTTGAACTCACGCAGCAGTCTGTCGACGATGATCTCCAGATGGAGCTCGCCCATACCGCTGATGATGGTCTGGCCGGTCTCGGGATCGGTCTTTGCGCGGAAGGTCGGATCCTCTTCTGCAAGCTTTGCGAGTGCCTCGCCCATCTTGCCCTGGGAAGCCTTGGTCTTCGGCTCGATCGCGACGTCGATAACCGGCTCCGGGAACTCCATGGACTCGAGGATGACCGGGTGCTGATCATCGCAGATGGTGTCGCCGGTACCGGTAAACTTGAAGCCTACCGCTGCAGCGATATCACCGGAGTAGCACTTGTCGATCTCCTGACGCTTGTTGGCATGCATCTGCAGGATACGTCCGACACGTTCCTTCTTGTTCTTGGTGGCATTGAGTACGTAGGAACCGGAATTGACGGTACCGGAATATACTCTGAAGTATGCCAGCTTACCGACGAACGGGTCAGTCATGATCTTAAATGCCAGTGCTGCGAACGGCTCCTCATCGGAAGAATGACGGACAGCCGGATTGCCGTCAAGGTCAGTACCCTCGATCGACGGAATGTCAATGGGTGAAGGCATGAAGTCGATGATGGCATCGAGCAGCTTCTGAACACCCTTGTTTCTGTAAGCGGAACCGCAGCATACCGGAATCGCGGTACACTCGCAGCAGCCCTTGCGGAGAGCTGCCTTCAGCTGCTCCTCGCTCGGCTCCTCGCCGTCCAGATACATCATGGTGAGGTCGTCATCCAGCTCGCAGATCTTCTCGACAAGCTCTGAACGGTACAGCTCCGCATCATCTTTCATGTCGTCCGGGATCTCAACGATGGAGACATCGTCACCCTTCTCGTCATTGTAGATGTAAGCGCGCATCTCGAACAGGTCAACGATACCCTTGAAGGTATCTTCCTTGCCGATCGGAAGCTGGGTGATGATGGCGTTCTTGCCCAGTCTGTTGCGGATCTGGTCTACAGCGCCGTAGAAATTCGCACCGAGGATGTCCATCTTGTTGATGAAAGCCATACGCGGTACATTGTAGGTATCAGCCTGTCTCCACACGTTCTCGGACTGGGGCTCAACACCGCCCTTCGCGCAGAAGACACCGACAGCGCCGTCAAGGACACGCAGGGAACGCTCGACCTCTACAGTGAAGTCAACGTGGCCGGGGGTGTCGATGATGTTGATGCGGTGCTCAAGCTGGGTCGGGTCCGGCTTGTTGTCCTTGTGTCTGGTCCAGTGGCATGTGGTAGCCGCTGATGTGATGGTGATGCCTCGTTCCTGCTCCTGGGCCATCCAGTCCATGGTAGCAGTACCCTCGTGGGTATCACCGATCTTGTAGTTAATACCCGTATAATACAGAATACGCTCAGTCAATGTGGTCTTGCCGGCATCGATATGAGCCATGATTCCGATATTACGGGTTCTCTCTAATGGATATTCTCTTCCCATTGATCAACGCTCCTTATTCGGAAACAGATCAGAAACGATAGTGAGCAAATGCCTTGTTGGCCTCTGCCATTCTATGCATCTCTTCTTTTCTCTTTACGGAGGCGCCGGTGTTGTTGGCAGCATCCATTATCTCGTTAGCAAGTCTTTCCTTCTGGGTCTTCTCGCCTCTCTTGCGGGAGAAGGTGGTCAGCCAGCGGAGTGCAAGAGCCTGTCTTCTGTCAGCCTTGACTTCGATCGGTACCTGGTATGTTGCACCGCCGATACGCTTAGCCTTGACTTCCAGGACGGGCATGATATTGTTCATGGCAGTCTCGAAGACCTCGACAGCCGGCTTGCCGGTCTTGTCCGCAACCTCTTCGAATGCGCCGTAAACGATCCTCTGCGCGACTCCGCGCTTGCCGTCCAGCATGATCTGGTTGATAAGCTTGGTAACTACCTTGTTACCATAGATCGGATCTGCCAGAACGTCTCTCTTTTGAGTATGTCCCTTACGTGGCACAGTACTTCCCTCCTTAATTATTCTTACATTAGATCATCGGTACTCTCAGAAATCGAGACATGTATTGTGTGTAACGCAACCATTGAATCTCAATTTCGAAGTTTTCGATTACTTCTTGACTTTCGGTCTCTTTGCACCGTACTTGGAGCGGGCCTGCTTGCGGTTTGCAACGCCTGCGGTATCAAGGGTTCCTCTGATGATGTGGTAACGGGTACCGGGAAGATCCTTAACACGGCCGCCGCGGATCAGTACTACGCTATGCTCCTGAAGGTTGTGACCCTCACCCGGAATATAGCTGGTGACTTCGATTCCGTTGGAAAGACGTACTCTGGCGATCTTACGAAGCGCTGAATTCGGCTTCTTCGGGGTAGCGGTCTTGACCGCTGTGCATACTCCGCGCTTCTGCGGGGATGACTCGTTGATCGGTCTCTTCTTAAGGGAGTTAAATCCTCTCTGCAGAGCCGGTGCCGTAGATTTCTTTACAGAAGTCTGTCTTCCTTTTCTAACCAGCTGGTTAAATGTTGGCATTCTTTTCACCTCCTTTGAGATTTTGATGGTCGCGCTGTTTTTTTATGTAACTATTCAGTTACCTTTATACAGCAAATATGACGCGTGCAAACGCACGCGCCATACTATAATACTCATTTTATGCTCTATTGTCAAGGAAAAACTTTGTATCTGCGTTCGTTACAGACAGCTTTTCAGGTATCTGCCGGAAAGAGCAGAGCTTCGGATCACTCGATCACTTCGCCCTCATCGGCAGCCTCTTCTGCGATGACTGCTTCCTCTTCTGCAGACTCCTCAAAGTCTTCTCCCTCGGGTCCTGCCAGGATCACTTCCTCTGCAGTCTCCTCCATGCCTTCAGCAAAGCCTTCTTCGGCTTCAGCCTCAGATCCGGCAGCCGCCTCTGCGTTTGCAAGCGTCTCCTCGTAGATATTTCCCGCTGCCGCTTCCTCTGCTGCCGCGTCGGAGGACAGGCCGATATCTCTGTAACGCTTCATGCCGGTACCTGCCGGGATCAGCTTGCCGATCAGGACGTTCTCCTTCAGGCCGTTCAGGTGGTCGACCTTTCCGTTGATGGCCGCCTCGGTCAGGACCTTTGTGGTCTCCTGGAAGGATGCCGCGGACAGGAAGGAGTCGGTCGCAAGGGAAGCCTTGGTGATGCCGAGCATCGTGATCTTGCCTTCTGCCGGACGCTTGCCCTCCGCCTCGAGCTGCTCATTGATGTCATTGAAATCAAGCAGGTTGACGGAGATGCCCGGAAGCAGATCGGAATCACCCGCATCCTCAATGCGGACCTTCTTCATCATCTGGCGGACGATCATCTCGATATGCTTATCGTTGATCTCAACGCCCTGCAGACGGTAGACACGCTGTACCTCACGGAGCATGTAGTCCTGTACAGCCCTGGTGCCCTTGATGCGCAGAAGGTCATGCGGGTTGACGGAGCCTTCGGTGATCTCGTCGCCGGCTTCGATCATCTGTCCGTCCTGGACCTTCAGTCTGGAGCCATAAGGGATCAGATAGGTCTTCTGGACATTGTTCTCGGAATCGGTGACCGTGATCTCACGCTTCTTCTTGGTATCGCGGAGAGCGACCTCACCCGGGATCTCGGAAATGATTGCAAGACCCTTGGGCTTTCTGGCCTCGAACAGCTCCTCGACACGGGGAAGACCCTGGGTGATATCCTGGTTCGAAGCAACGCCGCCGGTATGGAAGTTACGCATGGTCAGCTGGGTACCCGGCTCACCGATGGACTGTGCGGCGATGATGCCGACTGCCTCACCGACCTGTACCGGAGTACGGGTCGCCATGTTGGCGCCGTAGCACTTCGCGCAGACACCGACCTTGGAACGGCAGGTCAGCACGGTACGGATCCTGATGGAATCTCTGCCGAGCTTTTCCAGAGCCGCCACGACCTTCGGCGCCCTGTCATTGGTGCACAGGTGGTTAGCCATGATGACGATCTCGTGCGTATCGGGATCAGTGATCGTTTCCGCAACATAACGGCCGGTGATTCGTTCCTCGAGAGACTCGATGGTCTCCTGGCCGTCCATAAATCCGCGGATCTCCATGGACGGAAGCTCTTCCCTGCCCTCGGAGCAGTCTTCCTCGCGGATGATGAGATCCTGGGAAACATCGACCAGACGGCGGGTCAGGTAACCCGAGTCAGCGGTACGAAGTGCCGTATCGGACAGACCCTTGCGGGCGCCGTGCGCGGAGATGAAGTATTCCAGGATATCCAGTCCTTCACGGAAGTTGGACTTGATCGGCAGCTCGATGGTGTGACCGGTAGTATCTGCCATCAGGCCTCGCATGCCTGCCAGCTGCTTGATCTGCTTGTCGGAACCACGGGCGCCGGAGTGCGCCATCATCTTCAGGTTGTTGTAGGTATCAAGGCCGGCAAGCAGCTTCTTGGTCAGGGTGTCATCCGCTTCCTTCCAGGTATCGATGACCTCCTTGTAGCGTTCCTCCTCAGTGATCAGACCGCGTGCCTTGTCACGGGCAATGTGGTCGACCGTCTTCTGGGCCTCGTCAATGATCTGCTGCTTGTCTTCCGGAACGACCATGTCCGAAATGGAAACGGTCAGGGCCGCTCTGGTGGAGTACTTGTAACCGATCGCCTTAATATTATCGAGAGCGACAGCAGTCTCGGTAGCGCCGTGGATATTCATGATGCGCTCGAGGATGCCCTTCAGCTCGCCCTTCTTTACAAGGAAGTCGATCTCCGGAAGCAGCTCGTTTCCGGGAATGGAACGGTCCACAAATCCCAGATCCTGCGGGATGATCTCATTGAAGATGAGACGTCCGATCGTTGTCTGGATGACGGCGCTGATCTCGGATCCGTCCGGCATTTCCTTCCTGACTCTGGTGTAGACCTTCGCATGCAGCGTGACCTCACTGTTCTCGTAAGCCAGGATCGCCTCGTTGATGCTCTTGTAGATGGAACCCTCTCCCTTGGCGCCCGGTCTCTCCTGGGTCAGGTAATAGATACCGAGGACCATATCCTGTGACGGAACAGCCACAACGCCGCCGTCAGAAGGCTTTAAGAGGTTGTTCGGGCTAAGAAGCATGAAGCGGCACTCCGCCTGCGCCTCCACGGAGATCGGAAGGTGTACTGCCATCTGGTCGCCATCGAAGTCGGCGTTGAATGCGGTACAGACCAGGGGATGCAGCTTGATCGCCTTACCTTCTACAAGGATCGGCTCAAATGCCTGGATGCCCAGTCTGTGCAGTGTAGGAGCACGGTTCAGCATGACCGGATGCTCCTTGATGACGTCCTCGAGAACATCCCATACGCCGGGCTCGAGACGCTCCACCATCTTCTTTGCCGCCTTGATGTTGTGGGCGGAGCCGTTCTGTACGAGCTCCTTCATGACGAAGGGCTTAAACAGCTCGATCGCCATTTCCTTCGGAAGGCCGCACTGGTAGATCTTCAGCTCCGGTCCTACGACGATAACGGAACGTCCGGAATAGTCGACACGCTTTCCGAGAAGGTTCTGACGGAAACGTCCCTGCTTACCTTTAAGCATATCGGAAAGGGACTTTAACGCACGGTTGCCGGGGCCCGTAACAGGACGTCCGCGGCGGCCGTTATCGATCAGCGCATCCACAGCCTCCTGCAGCATACGCTTCTCGTTGCGGATGATGATCTCCGGCGCGCCAAGCTCAAGAAGACGTGCCAGACGGTTGTTTCTGTTGATGATCCTGCGGTAGAGATCATTTAAGTCGGAGGTCGCGAAACGTCCGCCGTCCAGCTGTACCATCGGACGGATATCCGGCGGGATGACCGGGATGACCGTCATGATCATCCACTCCGGCTTATTGCCGCTGTGACGGAAGGCCTCGACGACCTCAAGGCGCTTGACAATACGCGCCCGCTTCTGTCCCGAGCTGTCCTTCAGCTCGGCTTTCAGCTCCTCGGACTCCTTCTCAAGGTCGATCGCCTTTAAGAGCTCGAGCACTGCCTCTGCGCCCATGCCGGCACGGAAGGAATCCGCGCCGTTCTTCTCGACCTCCATGCGGTATTCCATCTCGCTTAAGACCTGCTTATAGGAAAGGCCCGTAGCGCCCGGATCCAGCACGATATAGGAAGCGAAGTAAAGAACCTTCTCCAGCACGCGCGGGGAGATATCAAGGATCAGGCCCATACGGGACGGGATGCCCTTGAAATACCAGATATGGGAGACCGGTGCCGCGAGGGAAATGTGTCCGAGACGCTCACGTCTGACGGAGGACTTGGTGACCTCAACGCCGCAGCGGTCACAGACAACGCCCTTGAAGCGGATCTTCTTGAACTTGCCGCAGTGGCACTCCCAGTCCTTGGTCGGACCGAAGATACGCTCGCAGTAAAGGCCGTCCTTCTCAGGCTTCAGTGTACGGTAGTTGATGGTCTCCGGCTTGGTGACCTCGCCGTGGGACCATTCCAGGATCTTCTCAGGAGATGCAAGTCCTATTCTGATCGCATCAAATGTCATCGGCTCATAAGTGTCCTGAATTTGTGCCATGTACTTCTCCTCCCTTATTCGTCTTCAGAGCCGGGCTCATCATCAAAGCCAAAATCCGCCTCTGCGCCGAAATCGGCGTCGTCATCTTCTTCTGCCGGCTCTTCCTCGACGTCCTCAAGCTCGCCCTTGTCATTCCATTCCTGCGTCGTATAGCCGTAGTTCGAGAACTGGCGGTCCTGATCGTTGTCGCGGTATCTCCTGTCACCCTCCAGCAGGCGGTGCAGGTTCATATCGGTATCGTCAAGGTTCTCCTTGAGCTCCACCTCGGTGCCGTCGTCCTTCAGGACGCGGACATCCATCGCCAGTGACTGCAGCTCCTTGATCAGGACCTTGAAGGACTCCGGGATGCCCGGCTTCGGGATGTTGTCTCCCTTGATGATCGCCTCGTAGGTCTTGACTCTGCCCACAACGTCATCGGACTTCATGGTCAGGATCTCCTGCAGGGTGTAGG
>Ga0256404_1005056_pt1 | contig 23946 bp, 22 predicted proteins | sample RumenRJG_01DNA_FD_185990 | JGI IMG/M metagenome (GOLD analysis project Ga0256404, IMG submission 185990) | Bovine rumen microbial communities from Lethbridge, Alberta, Canada - RJG_01 | ecosystem: Host-associated > Mammals > Digestive system > Stomach > Rumen | place: Canada: Alberta | collected... | reverse complement strand
CAGCGTCTGCTGAACCAAGCACACCTGCATGGCTAACTCTTCCAAACGTCCCAACGAACCCTTGGGTTTGTTCAGGTTATCGATCTTTGCTTGTATCACCGCCTGCATCGAACGGTCAACGAGATCTATGTCGAATGTTTTCATTTTATCTTAACGGGTATTCCAGAAACCATGAGGATAACCTCATCGGCTTGCTGAGCAATATATTGGTTCATCCAGCCTTGCAGGTCGGTGAACTTACGCTGGAGAGCATTATCGCTGACACCACCCAAGCCAATCTCGTTGGTGACGAAGATATAAGTGGCATCATGTTGAGTGAAGGCATCAAATTCACACTTGGCCTCAGCGAGGATGGCATCGACGTTCACACTATTGGTCGTCAACCAATTGGTGAGCCACAGCGTGATGCAGTCGATGAGCACTACCCTACCCGTCAGGTCGTGACGACTAAGGTACATTTCTTCCTCGATGTTTGTCCATTCAGGACCACGACGTTCCTGATGGCGACGTACACGTTCACGGAACTCATCGTCCCAGATATGGGCAGTAGCCAGATAAACGGGATTCGTGCTCAGGCTCAGCGCCAACGCCTCAGCCTGCTCGCTCTTACCAGAGCGCTGTCCACCAGTAATAAGGATTATCTTCTTCATAGTGCGCAAACGACTAAATAGACGGTGAGTTCAACGAGCAGACAGACGGCTCCACAGCAGTCGCCCGTATAGCCACGCAGACGGTTCCAGATGAGCAGGTAGAGGAAATACATCGTTAGGCAGGGCAGGAAGATAATGAGCTCCCATGCCAGACCAGTGTACCACAGATACAAGCCCATCGGCAACAAGCCCTGAATGGCAAGACTGATGCCTGCCTTCCAATCCATCTTGCGATAAACGGTCTTGTTCTTTGCCTCCTCTTCCTTACGAGCGTAGGGCATCATGAGAATGAGTTGCGCTGTCACCATCTTGGCATACGGGTCAGCCGCAAGAATGGTGAGTGCCGCCAACGTAGGAGGCAGGGAAAAGAGACATGCTGCCAACAGCACTTCATAGAGGATAAGACCAAGGACGCCATAGGTGCCAATGTGCGAATCCTTCATAATGGCAAGGATGCGCTCGCGGTCATGTCCGCCACCACCAAAGCCATCGAGGAAATCGGCCAGTCCGTCTTCATGCAAAGCACCTGTCACCAGCAGTCGCACTATGATAGCCAGCAGTACCGCCACGATGTATGGCAGATACATACTGCCCACATAAAGCGTAGCCGCCATCACGCCTCCCGTCAGCCAACCCGCCAACGGCCAGTGCTCGACAACCGTCTTGTAAGATGCCTGTGGAGGCTGGTGCAACCGCCAGAAAGGCAGTCGCGTAAAAAAAATAAACGCCGCCCAAATACGGTCATACCAATGTGTCTGGTCTATACTTGTCTGCATATATTTCTAATTTATTTTGCAAAGTTACAAATATTTTTGTACTTTTGCATACTGAAAGCATTTAAAAATCAATAGAAATGAAGAAAATTGCTATTGGCTATTGCCTATTGGCTATTGGCTTATGCGCTTGTACTGGCAAGAAAACCTCACAGGCAGATACCAATGACACCCTTTCAACGCAAGGCACAGAGACCGTTGAAGTGAAGTATGCCACAGGATTCAGCGTGAAGGATTCTGCTGACATCCGTCTGGTAGATGTCGGCAAGAAAGACCATTTCGCACTGGTTCGCAGCAACAATGTTGAGGTACCTACAGGTTATACGAAGGTGGTGGTTCCTATCCAGAATACCATCTGCATGACGGCCCTGCAACTGTCGAACTTCACCGTACTCGATGCTCACGACGTGGTGAAAGGAATCACAGGAACGAAGAACCTGTTTAATAAGGACATCCTGGCTCGTGTCAAGGACGGTCGCATCGTGAAGATAGGTACCGAGGGCGAGTTTGACACCGAGCTTATCCTTTCCGCCAATCCTGATGTTATCTTTATCTCACCCTTCAAGCGCGGTGGTTACGAAGCAATCAAGGAGACAGGTATCACACTGGTACCCCATCTGGGTTATAAGGAGCTCGACCCGTTAGGCCAAGCCGAATGGATTAAGCTCGTGGGTATGTTCATCGGCAAGGAGCGTAAGGCCAATGAGCTTTTCGATGGAATAGAAAAGCGCTATAACGAATTAAAGTTGAAAGTTGAAAGTTTAGCGTTGAAAGATAAGCCGACAGTGACCAGTGGTGAGATGCATTATGGCACGTGGCGTGCTGTGGGTGGCAAGAACTACCTGGCACAGATTTTCCGCGATGCGGGTGCTGACTACGTAGTGAATGACGACGAGGAAGCTGGTGAGAACCTGGAATTTGAGAAGATGTATGCCCTCTCTGCCAATGCCGACTACTGGCGCATCTTAAACAGTTTCCCTGGTGAGTTCACGTATGATGCGCTGAAGGCCAGCGAACCCCGCAATGCACTATTCAAGGCTTTTAAGGAGAAAAAAGTCATCTACTGCAATATGAAACTGCAGCCTTACTACGAGATTACTCCGGTAGAACCTGACGTGCTACTGAAAGACCTCGTTGCCATCTTCCATCCAGAGCTGGTAGAGAGCGACTACAAACCCAAATACTATCGTCTGCTAAAATAAATGAAGGCTCCAAAGTTTGTCATACTCCTCATAGCTATCGCCTTACTGCTGATTGTCAACTTGCTCATCGGTACGGTAAAGATTCCCATTGCCGATGTCTGTCGCATTCTCGGCGGTGGTGGCGACAACGAGATATGGACGAACATCATCTTCAGCAGTCGACTGCCACAAGCACTGACAGCCATTGTCGCTGGTGCTGGACTAGCAGTCAGCGGACTACAGATGCAAACCGTTTTCCGCAATCCGCTGGCAGGACCGTCGGTATTAGGTATCAGTAATGGTTCAGCACTGGGCGTAGCCTTTGTGGTGCTGCTGTCTGGACGTATCGGTGGTGTAGCATTGAGTCGTCTGGGTTACCTCGGAGATGCCGCAATGAGCGTTGCTGCCATCATCGGTGCCTTAGCTGTGCTGCTGCTTATCATGTGGGTAGCCCAGAAGGTGAAGGGCAACGTTACCTTATTAATAATAGGTGTGATGATTGGTTATCTGGCCAACGCTATCATTGGCGTGCTGAAGTTCCTGTCACCAGAAGACGACGTCAAGGCCTTTGTGGTGTGGGGACTGGGCTCGTTCAGTAGAGTCTCTGGTGACGAGATGGTACTGTTCATCGTACTGATGTGCATCCTATTGCCATTGGCTTTCCTGCTGGTAAAACCCCTGAACCTCATGCTCTTAGGCGACAACTATGCCGCCAACTTAGGGCTGAACATCAAACGAGCACGCATGCTGATTATCATCTCCAGCGGTGTACTCGTAGCCATTGTCACAGCCTACTGCGGCCCCATCATGTTTATTGGCCTGGCAGTACCCCATCTGGCTCGCGCCATCTTCCGCACCAGCGACCACCGCCTGCTGATGCCAGCCACTGCACTTTGTGGAGCAGCGCTGGCTCTGCTGTGCAACCTCATTGCCCGCATGCCAGGCTTCGAGGGAGCTTTACCTGTCAACAGCGTTACCGCCCTTGTTGGTGCCCCTGTCATTGCGATGGTTATCTTCCGTCGCAGAAAACACGATTTTGCTGAATAGTATGATGACACGCTTGCTGTTTTCTCTCCTAATAGTAGTACTGTTGCTAACTGGATGTCGGCAACAGTCGCCGATGCCACAGGAGAATAGCATCTATTATTGGCGGACGGAGTGGCGACTGGATAGCGTGGAGCATGACTTCCTAAAGCAGTACGATATTCATAAGGTATATTGTCGCTACTTCGATGTGGTGATGCGTGACAATGAACCCATGCCCAACGCCACCATCAGTTTTACAGAGCCCATTGCCCCGTCGCTCAGCATTGTGCCAACAGTGTATATCACTGAGAACTGCATGCACAGCGAGCATAAAGGTTTGGCAGAGAGAATTGTGGAACGCATCGTGCAGATGAACGAGACCAACGACGTGAAGAATGTCAAAGAGATACAGATTGACTGCGACTATACAGGGCGGAGCCTGAAGACGTACTACGCGTTCTTAGAGGAAGTACGCACGACAGCCCGTCAACACAATATACGCCTGTCAACTACCATCCGTCTGCACCAGCTGTCGATGGAGGCACCTCCTGCCGACTATGGTGTGCTGATGCTCTACAATACCGGCAACCCTGAGAAGTATGCCGAGCGCAACCCTATCCTCGACATCCGCGATGTGATGCTATACATCAGCAAGCTGGACGACTATGCATTACCACTGGCTGCTGCCTATCCAGTATTTCTATGGCAACGCACCATCTATGGCGTTCACGTGGACCACTGGGTTGAGGCCGGCGAGATACTGAAGGTAAAGGACGTTGTTGAAGAAAAACGTCCTGAACTGCGTCGCACTATTCTGACCTATCATTTAGACAAAGAAAATATAAAACGATATACATCAGAAACATATGAAACGATTTATCATCATTAGTCTGCTTACTGCATTGGTTGGCCATGCTTTCCCCTGTGCATATCCAGGCACAGATAACTACTACCTATTCTGCGTTTGTGATAAACAGGAATTTAGCGACCGCGTCAACAGCACCACCCAGGACAACTGGAAAGCCTACTTAGGTTCAGACAAGGAGTACTACTGGTTTGATGCTGACGAAGTTATCCGTTTTGCACAAGCCAAGGGTGACGCACTGATGGTCAGTTACGTCATGAACCTGCAGAAATACCTGCAGTGTTCCGACGAGGTACGGAGAGAACAGTGGGACTACCCTACCAAGGAACAGTTACAACAGCGCCGTCAGACATTGCAGAGTGTGCGTACCTATGCCTCTAGCAAACTGAAGACCCGTCTGCGCAGTCAGCATGCCTTGCTCTACATGCGCTGTAATATGCTGTTGGGCAACCATAGTACTAACGTCACCTTCTGGGAGAATACCGCCAGCCAGTATATTGAGACGGTATATAAGGAGATGATGCAAAACATCTATGCAGGTGCCCTGCTGAAGACCGGACGTGGTACCGAGGCCGCACGACTCTTTGCCGAACAAGGTGACTGGAACAGTTTGATGACGCAATACTACCAACAACGCTCCTTTGTTGCCATCCGTCAGGAATACCTGCGCGATGCCAATTCACCCGTGCTTCCTTTCCTGTTGGAGGACTTCGTCAACAACAGTCAGGAGGCTTACGATGCTGAACACCATGAAGGACTGCCCGGCAAAATGTTCGTTCGCGACATTAAGCGTAGCGAGGCTCAAGAAATGATACGCTTTGCCAGCAATGTGGTGAAAGAAGGCAAAACAGAGGTGCCTGCTCTGTGGAAGTCGGCACAAGCGTGGCTGGAGTATTTCTTCGGTGACCGCAAACAGGCACTGGCAGATGCCAAAGCTGGCACCACACTGGAGGGTACGGAACGCATGAAGGACGTGGCACGCATCATTTATATGTATGTCAAGGCTGATGTTGAACCTATCAACAGCAACTTCGACAACTGGCTGGCAGGCGAACTCAACTGGCTGAATCAGCACTTAGCCAATTACTATTACAACAGAAGCCGTGCACGTCTCCTCAACTGTGTGGTGGGCGAGAAATATGCCAAGGCCAACCAACCCTATATGTCGGCAGCGCTCTACGCCATGAACAATTCTGAATGCGCCTTTACGTTGGTAGATACCATGAAAGTGGAAGACCTGCCACAGTATCTAAGGTATATCGAGACCCCTGCCCAAACTCCGCTGGAGAAAGTGGTAAAAGCTAAGCTAAAGATAGAGGAAGAACGTTTGAACGACCTCATAGGAACCAAGTATCTGCGTGTACGCTGTTGGGAGGATGCTATATTTTGGCTTAACAAAGTGCCACTGTCGTACTATAACCAGAAGGGCTATGCCGTCTATGCAGCTAATCGCCGTTATACCGTGGAGCCGTGGATGAAGCGCCAGTGGTTGAAATCCAACTTGGAATGGGATCATGACGAGATACACCTAAAGAGTAATCCCAAACTGGACTTTGTAATGGAGATGTACCGCATGGAAGGAGAACTTGACCTACTCAGCGGTAAGGAATATTATCAGCGTTGCTATGACTTGGCTGTACGCTACGCTCAGGCACACTTCACGGGCGACTGTTGGTTCCTGACACACGATGGCAAGAGTGTTTACGATGTGCAGAAGCCTAACGAAACCGACCTTGCTGCCAAGGCACTAGCCTATCTGCAAAAGGCTACTCAGACCAAGGATATGAAATTAAAGGAGAAGGCGCTATTTGCGATGACATACTGCATCTTCTACCCCAAAACGTGGTACACAATGGAGTGGAACGACGGCAAGCGTGACTACGAACAGATGGAACATCAAGACTCACCGCAGTATGCTGCCTTAACCAATCTGCTGCGCTTTGAGCGTGCCAACGCCAACAACGTCAGCAACTATGTGACGCTCTGTGATGAGTACCAGACGTTTGCAAAGAGTCACTAAACTACAACAAGTCTTTTATCTCCAACAAGCGATCTACAACAAATGTGGGTCGCTTGTTTGCTTCTTCTGCATTGACATTCCAACGATTAAAGAGCAGGGCATCGATACCAGCATTGAGGGCACCCTGAATATCAGTCTGTAGATTGTCTCCAATCATCAACGTGGTTTCCCGTTCGGCACCAGACACTTTCAAGGCATAATCGAAATACAAAGGCGAGGGTTTGTTGACACCAGCATCCTCACTTAGGATAATGGTATCAAAATAGTCCCTCAAACCACATGCCGCCAGTTTTTTGTACTGCACCTCATGGAAACCATTGCTACACATGTGCATGCGATAACCGTTCTGTTTCAGATAGTCCATCAGTTCATGGGCACCCTCCACCACCCCAGGCTTACAGGAGCAGAAGTCTAGAAACTTGTCGCTCATCTCCAGACAAAGCTGTTCGGTAACAGGCAAACCCTCGCCTACACTAAGTGGACGACGGAAACGCTCCACAATGAGGAATGGACGGGTAATCTCGCCTTTCGAATAGCGTCCCCAAAGGTCGATATTCGCTGCCCAATAAGCATCGTAGAACACCTTCGGGTTAGAGAAGTAACGCTCCAAATGGAACGCATCAAAGGTTTCCCTGAGTGCAATGACAGCATTGCCATAGGTATCGTACAACGTGTCGTCGAAGTCGACAAAAAGGTCTTTATATTTCTTTTCCATAGATCTTTCCTTCATTATCAATGAGCAATATGGTCAGTTCGCCGTTGGGCAGTAATGGAGCGCAGTGTTCATAGCAATGCTGAATGACCGTCTGGGCGAACGGAATTCGCCCACACTCTGGAATGAGTTCCCAAAGTTCCCTGGCCAATGTCATGTTGCTGATATCAATATTAATATCAATCTCCTGCAGCATCTGCTGAATAAAAGTCTTGTCCATCACGGTCTTCCGACTGTGCGTATCAAGATTGCCTGCCGCCAGTTTCACGGCTTTACCCAGCATCACACCCAAGGTGACGCTCTTTATTCCTATTTCGTTGGCAATCTTCAGCGTCTCACCAATATAATTGCCGTATTCCACAAAAGCCTGCTGGGGTAAATCTGGATAAAGAGCCTTGACAAAGCGTTCACTCTTACCACCACTATTGATGACTACCCTATTCGTACCGCTGGCCAATGCCACCTCCATACATTTACGGATAGAGTCGATAAACGCTTCCTCACTAAAAGGCTTCACAATACCTGAAACACCGATAATAGAGATACCGCCCTCAATACCCAAACGGGGATTGAATGTTCTCTTTGCGATTTCTTCACCATTAGGAATGGAAATGGTTATACGAACATTCTCCTTAATATTATTTCGCATCATTTCGCGTGGTCCTTTGTTGATGGCTGGCTCACCTGGAGGATAGTCAAAGCCTGGCAGCGTAAAACGCCCCACTCCTTCACCTCCAACAATCTCAAAACACTCGTTGACTTCTACACTTGCCCTTACCTCAATACCATTGGTCACATCGGGGTCATCACCTGCCTCTTTGATACAATAAGCATAACCGTCGCCATAGCCCACAGGCACGCTGATGGTCTCGCCATCAGGCAACAGTACAGGAACCTCAGCAGGCATCTCGCCATACAACAACCGCTTCGTAGCAGCAATGGCGGCAGCAGTAGCGCATGTTCCCGTTGTCAGTCCGCTATGCAGTGGATAGAATTCCGGCAACAGCTTTTCTACCATTCTTCTTAATCCATAAGGGCCGTTGACACAGTTGTCGAAATGAAACTCTGGACGTCTCATGGCAATAATCTGCATACCTTTAGCTTTCGCTTCGGCAACCTTCTCACTGAAGCCACCACTCCCGCCACTTTCCTTCAATAAAATGGCATCAGCATCGGGCATAATGCTATCCTCAAAGAAACACAGTTGGTCATCCGTTGCCCCTTGTTGATGTGCCAACTGGATACTACTCTCACGATTCAGTATGCGATAGACAACCTTGACACCTTTGGTCTCCAAGTATTTCAGCTTGCTAATGCTCTGCACCCCCGTAGTGGCCAGCAAAGTAAAAGCATCACGGGGACAAGTTCTTTGACAATGGTCATCAACCCAATCAAAAACCTGTCCCCATGATTCTATCCACGTAATATCAGGGTCACGTGGAGGATAGATGCGCTCATAGCGAATAACTGGTATCTGTAAAGAGGATGCTATAGACAAAATAGTCTCATGCAGCAGCGACGCAAAGGGATGGGCAGCATCAACTATCAAACGGATGTCATGCTCACGACAGAACAGACACATCGCCTCACCATCCAGCGCACCATCAATGCGCTGACCATGATGCAACGCGATGTCCTGCTCGCCCGTCTTGGTACTATAATAATAGGTGGAGCTACCCTCTTCCAGTACCTCTGCGGCCTTACGTCCCTCTGTTGTACCTCCGAATACCAGTATCACTTCTTACAGCAGTGCCTGGATCTTCTCCTCAATCTTAGCCTTGGGCTGTGCGCCAATCAGCTTGTCAACAACCTGGCCACCCTTGAAGAATAGGATAGTAGGAATGTTACGGATGCCAAACTCAGCAGCCAGATCCTCGCATTCCTCAACGTCGCACTTAGCAACTGTTACCTTACCGTCGTAGGCTGTAGCCAGTTCAGCAATAACGGGAGCAATCATACGGCAGGGGCCGCACCATGTTGCCCAGAAATCCACTACTAATGGCTGTGCGCCATTCTTCAGGCTCTCGAAATTCTCACTTGTTACTGTTACTTCCATAATTTCAATTTACAATTTGACAAATTACTATTTATTTCTCAATTTAACTACTGCAAATGGTGTGCCATTAATTGATTTTGTAGTCCAATGCTGGCGATTGTTCAATATACTGTATCAGTTCGCTCTTCACATCAACCATCTTGCTGGTGCTCTTGAGCAGTACATGGTTCTTGCCTGTCAGGTCGTGCAACTGGAAGAAGAGCTTTGTCTTACCAGGATGCGCTTCAATCAATTCACCCAACTCCGCCACTACCTGATCGTCCAACAGGTCGGACGTCAGTGAAATGGTGATGCGGTCAATGGCCCGTTCCTTGATGGTCTGCAAGAACTCGACACCCGTAATACCGAGGTCTTTCGGTCCGTCTGGATTATACGAGAAACGCGGTTTCACCTTGCCAGTGACATAGACCGACGCACCAACGGTGAAGAATCCCGACTTGTCGCCCCACGCCTCACCAAACAATGCCAACTCGCCAGAGCCGACAAAGTCTTCGAGCGTCACAATGCCGAAAGGCTTGCCTGTTTTGGTAAAGCCAGTACGTACTGACGTAACAATACCACCGATAGTGACATCCTCACGGCCTGCCAAATTACCGACATCTGCCAATTCGTCACAACGCGTATTGCACAGATTGTCAAGCACAATCTTATATTCGTCCAGCGGATGTGCAGAAAGGTAGATACCCACCAGTTCACGTTCCTTGTTCAGACGTTCAATGTCGCTCCAGCGTTCCTCACTCTTCGGCAACGTAGGTGTCTGTATCTCCAACTCATCGAAGGCACCAAACAGCGAGTTTTGTGCCTGCTGTTTCTCCATCTGATAGAGTTGTCCGTAACGCATAACGATTTCAATAAAGCTCTCACCTTTGTTATTCGTAGCAAAGAAATCCTCACGACGATAGCCAAAGCTGTCGAAACCACCACTCAGCGCCAAGGCTTCAAAGGCCTTGCGGTTAATCTGACCAAAATTGATGCGCTGCACAAAGTCGAAAATATCCTTATAGGGGCCGTTCTTCTCACGCTCATCGATGATTGCCTGTGCCACACCGTCACCCATACCCTTGATAGCAGCCAGTCCGAAGCGTATCTCACCTTTCTTATTTACACCGAACTTCTGGTATGACTCGTTGACATCGGGGCCGAGTGTGGCAATACCCATCGCCTTACACTCATCCATCAGTTTCGTGATTTCCGTTATTTGGTCACGGCGACGACTCATAATAGCAGCCATAAATTCGGCTGGATAGTTGGCTTTGAGGTAAGCCGTCTGGTAAGCCACCCACGAATAGCAGGCAGCATGCGACTTGTTGAAGGCATACGAGGCGAAAGCTTCCCAGTCACTCCATATCTTATCAAGAGTCTTCGGGTCGTGACCGTTCTTCTTACCACCCTCAATGAACTTCGGTTTCATGGCATCGACAATGTCCTTTTTCTTTTTACCCATCGCCTTACGCAGAGCATCGCTCTCACCACGGGTAAAGTCGGCCAACAGACGACTGAGCAACATCACCTGCTCCTGATAGACGGTAATGCCATAGGTATCCTTCAGGTATTTCTCCATCACAGGGATATCGTAGGTGATAGGCTCCTCGCCATGCTTACGACGGATGAACTGCGGAATATAGCCCATAGGTCCCGGACGATAGAGGGCATTCATTGCAATAAGGTCCTCGAAGACAGTGGGTTTCAGTTCACGCAGATATTTCTGCATACCAGCCGACTCAAACTGGAACGTACCGATGGTGCGCCCCTGCTGGTAGAGTTCGAAGGTTTTTGGGTCGTCAATAGGAATGGTGTCCAAATCAACATCAATTCCTCGTGTCTGCTTGATAACAGCACAGGCCTCCTTCATCTCGGAAAGTGTCTTCAGTCCAAGGAAGTCCATCTTAATCAAACCTGTCGACTCAATGACGTGACCATCATACTGCGTGCAGTTGGTCTTGACATCCTTGAAGTCAGGGTCATCGGCTGTCGAGACTGGCACCCAATCGCTAATCGGGTCACGACAGATAATGAAGCCACAGGCATGGATACCCGTACCACGCACCGTACCCTCCAACATCTTTGCATATTTGATGGTATTACGCAGATGAGTGTCGGCAGAGGCTTCTGCCTCCTGTAATTCAGGAACAGCCTTGATTGCATTGGGCAGATTCATCTTCGGAGTCTTACCATCGACATCGGGCAGACGGTCGGGAATAGCCTTACACAGGGCATTTGACACAGCAATAGGCACTTTCTCCACACGGGCCACGTCCTTGATAGAGTTCTTCGTGGCCATCGTAGCATACGTAATGATATGTGCACAGTTCTCATGACCGTACTTATCCTCTACCCACTTCAGCACCTTGCCACGTCCGTCATCGTCGAAGTCGGTATCGATATCAGGCAGTGAGATACGGTCTGGATTCAGGAAACGCTCAAACAGCAGGTCGTACTTCAGCGGGTCTATCTTCGTGATACCCAGACAGTAAGCCACCACGGAGCCTGCCGCAGAGCCACGACCAGGGCCAACCATCACGCCCAGCTCATCGCGGGCTGAATTGATGAAGTCCTGCACAATGAGGAAGTAACCTGGGAAACCCATCGTCTTCATGATGTGTAACTCAAAGCGCACACGGTCGTCGACCTCCTTGGGCAGTGGTGTACCATAACGCTTGGCTGCGCCCTCATATGCGAGTTTTGCTAAGTAGTCAGCCTCAAACTTGATGCGATACAGCTTGTCGTAGCCACCGAGTTTCTTGATTTTCTTCTCACCATCCTCTTGTGGCAATGGATTCTCACCATTCTCATCAGAGGTAAACTCCTTGAACAAGTCTTCCTCCGTGAACTTCTTGCGCCACTCATCCTCGGTACCAAACGACTCCGGTATGGGGAAGAATGGCATGATGGGGTCGTGGTCCAGACTATATATCTCCACCTTATCTAATATCTCCAGCGTATTCGACAAAGCCTCAGGTACATCCTGGAAGATATCGTTCATCTCCTCGCGGGTCTTAAACCACTCCTGCTTGGAGTAGAGCATACGCGTAGGGTCATCGAGTTCCTTACCCGTTGACAGACACAATAGGTGGTCGTGGGCCTCCGCATTCTCCTGATCTACGAAATGGGCATCGTTGGTACACACCAGTTTGATACCATACTCATGCGCCAACTCTATCAACACCTTATTCGCTTTCTGCTGCAAGGGAAACGTCTCACGATTAGCACGGATGGTAGGGTCTTTCACCTCGTGGCGCTGTAGTTCCAGATAGTAGTCGTCACCAAACAGATTGTGATACCACTCAATGGCCTCGCGGGCTCCGGCAATGTCGTCCTTCAGTATCTTGGCAGGTACCTCGCCTGCAATACAGGCCGAACAAACAATGAGCCCCTCGTGGTATTTCTCTAAATCAGCACGGTCGGTACGGGGACGCATATAATAGCCGTCCACCCACGAATTACTAACCAGCTTGATGAGATTCTTATAACCCTTATAATTCTTGGCCAACGCAATGAGGTGGTAGCCGCCCTGGTCCTCACGACCGTTCTTCTGCTCCTTGGAGCCATTTCGGGCAACATACATCTCACAACCGAAGATGGGGATGAAGGGATCCAGTCCCTCCTTCTTACGACCCTTATTAATGCCGCCCACATAGTCGTGAAACTCCTTGATGCCAAACATATCGCCGTGGTCGGTAATAGCCATGCCCCTCATACCGTTGGCTACAGCCTTATCTACCAGACGCTTGATACTCGATTGTCCATCAAGGATAGAGTAATAAGTATGTACGTGTAAGTGTATAAAATCTTCCATATTATGGGCAAAGTTACGTCGAAAAGGTGAGAATACCAAAAAAATTCATAATTATTAAAGGATTTCTTTGTTAGAATGTTTTGCAATTCATAATAATTTGTTACCTTTGCACATGAAAGTATACTATTAACTGTCTCATGGGAGAAAGAATTAAGAAACTTAAAAAGATTAGAATACATCGTGAAGGCACCAACGAGCTCACGCTCAGCATGCTGGCAATAGCCCTTATTGGTACGGGCTTGTGGTACGCCCTCGATACTACCATTCCTTTCTGGATATTCGTGGTTATCTTTGGTGCTGCATGGCTCATGGCTCTTAATTTCTATCGTTGTCCTATCCGCTATTACAATGGCGATACCGACAAATTGGTAGTAGCCCCTGCCGACGGAAAGATTGTCGTCGTAGAGGAAGCCGAAGAGAACACCTACTTCCACGACAAGCGCCTCATGATTAGTATCTTCATGAGTCCGCTGAACGTACACGCCAACTGGTTCCCCGTTGACGGAAAGGTAAAGTTTGTCAAGCACTTCAACGGTAACTACCACAAAGCTTGGCTACCTAAGGCCAGCGAAGAGAACGAGCATGCGGATATCATGATTACGACACCTGACGGTGAGGATATCCTGTGTCGCCAGATTGCAGGTGCTATGGCTCGTCGCATTGTGACCTATGCCAAGGAAGGTGAGGAGTGCTATATTGACGAACACTTAGGATTCATCAAGTTAGGCTCTCGTGTCGATGTTTATCTGCCACTGACTGCCCGTGCTTGCGTAACGATGAACCAGCCTACTACTGGCGACCAGACTGTAATAGCAAAATTGGCGTAATGCATAATTCATAATTATGAAGTTACTCAACATCCCCAATACTATCACTTGCCTGAATCTCATTTCAGGTTGTATAGCCACCTATTGGGCATTCCAAGGCGACTATCGCATGGCACTGCTATTCATTGTCATTGGTGCCGTCTTTGATTTCTTCGATGGTATGGTAGCGCGCCTGCTGCACGTCTCCTCCCCTATTGGCAAGGAGCTCGACTCACTGGCAGATGACATTACTTTCGGTTTTGCACCCTCTGCCATTATCTTCAGCTACCTCTCACATCTCACCTCTTACATTTCACCTCTCATCCCATACTTGGCATTCATCATGGCCGCCTTTTCAGCGCTACGTCTGGCGAAGTTCAACCTTGATGAGCGACAGGCTTTGGGATTCATTGGACTGCCCACCCCTGCCAATGCCCTCTTCTGGGGAGCTCTTATTGGTGGTTTGCAGGGTTACGACATCCATTTCGAGGGTATCGAGTGGTGTATCATTGCAGGCGTTTTCATCAGCAGCTACCTGCTGATTAGCGAAATACCGATGTTTGCCCTGAAATTTAAGACATGGGGATGGAAGGGCAACGAAATCAAATACATCTTCTTGCTGACGTGCATACCGATGCTCTTTCTGGGCATCTTCGGACTGGCTGCCATCATCGCATGGTATGTCATCCTGTCGGCAATAAATAGCTATATGTTAAACTAATCTTCACCACTATGTTAAAAGGCCTATTAGGATTCTTTGCCTTTATTTTCTTCCTGATTGTTCTCATCCTGTTATTGGTGGGAAGCTACCTCTATCGTACCTACAGGAAGATACGCGTTGCTGCCCAGCGTGCAGCTGAACGTCAGGCACATCAGCACCGCGAGGAAACGGGGCGTCAACGCCAGCAGTACAGCCAGCGCCAACAGTATGGCCCAACCAATCAAGCTAGTGATACGGAAGACACCAGTTCTTATGAGCAGCCCCGCACAACGCAGACAGCCACTGGTGAGACCATCATAGATAATCGCCATCAAGAGCGCGAAAACAAGAAGATCTTCGACGACTCCGATGGCGAATATGTAGACTTCGTAGAGGAAACTTGAATCTTGAAACCTTAATTATGCACTAAGGTTCCAATCTCCTCACCGTCCATAACCTTCTTCAGGTTACCTACTACGTCCATATTGAAGACGTAGATGGGCAGGTTATTGTCCTGACACATGCAGATAGCCGTAAGGTCCATCACCTTCAAGCCTCGCGCGAGTACCTCTTTATAAGTAATAGCGTCGAACTTGGTGGCTGTGGGATCCTTCTCTGGGTCGGCCGTATAGATGCCGTCCACACGGGTACCCTTCAACATCACGTCGGCCTCAATCTCGATGCCACGCAGACTGGAGCCTGTATCCGTCGTAAAGTAAGGAGAACCCGTACCTGCTGAGAAGATGCAGACGTAGCCAGCCTCCATCGCCTCGATAGCCTTCCACTTGGTGTAGAACTCACCAATAGGCTCCATGCGGATAGCCGTCAACACCTTGTTCTTCACACCGATAGCGCCCAACGCACTGCTCAGTGCCAGCGAGTTGATAACAGTGGCACACATGCCCATTTGGTCGCCCTTCACACGGTCGAAACCTTTCTGCGAACCACTTAGTCCGCGGAAAATGTTGCCGCCACCAATGACGATACCAATCTGTACACCCATCTCACTCACTTCCTTAATCTGCTGAGCATAGTCGCTCAGACGTTCAGGGTCGATGCCGTAGCCCTGCTTACCCATCAGGCTCTCGCCCGACAACTTCAGTAGAATCCTTTTAAATCTTGCCATAGTCGTTATATGATAAATTGTACTTCCTTAAATGCATAGCGTCGCTGCTGACCGTCTTCGTCGTTGAGCAACAGATGACCATCGTCCTCTACGCCACCTATCTCGGCCATGAAGGCACCGTCCTTGTCGGCATAGGGATGGAAGCCTTTCCTGCGGTACAACTGCAACAGGTACTGTTCGTGCACATCTTGTCCCAGCAGCTTGTCAAACGCTTGAAGGATGCTGTGTAGCAGCTGCACACGGTCTGTCTCCTGACCTGTTATCTGCCAGAGCGACACAGGATTTGGCGCATCACTATGGAATGCTCGCTGGTTGACGTTTAATCCCACTCCAATGACACTCTCCTTGATAAGATTGCCCTTCAGCGTGTTCTCTATCAGAATGCCCGCCAGCTTACCATTGCGCCAATAGATATCATTGGGCCACTTGATGCTGAGGTCACCCACTAACTGGCCTAACGCATCGACAATAGCCAGCGAGATAGCCATTGGTAGCTGAAACTGCTTGTTGGCAGGCAAATACTCTGGGGATATCAGCAACGAGAACAGTAAGTTTTTGCCTCGCTCCGACTCCCATCGGTTCGTGCCACAGCCGCGTCCCGCCGTCTGATACTCTGTCCAGACAACCTGGCCTTCGTCCACTCGTCCATTCGTCAGACTCTCGCTCGTTCGTCTGTCCTTCAGCCACTGGTTAGTGCTGTCTGTCTCGTCAATATGGATAATTTCCCAGTTCACATTGCAAAGATACAAAAAAAAGTTGTAATTGGTAACGGATTTTGGAAGATTAACGCAATTCAGCCTGAAATAAAGGCAAGACGGGGAAAAATGAGGAAGTCCAAATAGGGACTTAAAGCAAATTGGGGAGGATTGGTGAAGGAGTTAGGTTGCCAAATCGTAACCCAAAATCTGGACTCTGAAGCGGGTTAAACTTCCTAAAATGACCACGCAAATTGGGGCAGAATGGGGCACCTTTCACCGCTCGTTTCTTATTCCGCAAACTGCCACATTTTGCATAACGATGGATGCCTAAAAAGAAAGTAGTTTTGCAGCCAGAATTAAAAAAGGAGTAAAAAACATGAGAAGTACTTTTAACATTCTGTTCTATGTGAACAAGAGTAAGGAGAAGAATGGCGTAGTGCCAGTGATGGGCAGGGTTACGATTAACGGAACTCAGTCGCAGTTCAGTTGCAAGAAATCTGTCTCACTTGACATGTGGGACGTGAAGGGCAATTGTGCCAAAGGTCGTAGCAAGGAGGCTTTGCAGATTAACCGCGAACTGGATAACATCAAGGCGCAGATTATCAAGCATTATCAGCATTTGTCGGATCGCGAGGCTTTCGTGACGGCTGAGATGGTGCGCAACTCCTATCAGGGATTTGGCAGCGAGTACGAAACGCTACTGAGTGCTTTCGACAAGGACATAGCGAACCAGAAGAAGCGTGTGGGCAAGGACAGGTCAGCAAGCACTCTTTGGGCTATGGAACGTTCACGAAAGGATGTGGCAGATTTCATCCAGTCGCACTTTCGTCGCACGGATATGTCGATGCTTGAGCTGACACCTGAGTTTATCAAGGAGTTCGCCGCCTACCTCAGCACAGACCGAGGACTGGCTAATAGCACTATCTGGCAGAGGTGTATGTGGCTGAAAGGTGTTGTGATGAGGGCGCACTACAATGGCAAGATTCCCCGTAACCCATTTGCCCAGTTCCACATCAGCCCCAACTGCAAGGAAAGGGAGTTCCTGACCGAAGACGAACTGAAGGCTGTCGTAACCCATGAGTTCGACGACAACCTGGCCTTTGTGCGTGACATTTTTGTATTCGTGTGCTTCACCGCCCTCTCGTTCATCGACGTGAAGAATCTGACCACGGACAACATCGTTGACATCAACGGTGACAAGTGGATTATCAGCAAGCGCCACAAGACCAACATCCCCTTCCAAGTAAAGTTGATGAACGTACCCTTGCAGATTATCGACCGCTACAAACACCTACAGGAAGACAAACTGGTGTTCGGCAAGATGAACTACTGGTCGATGTGCAAGAAGCTGAAAACGGTGATGACCGCCTGCGGCATAGAGAAAGCCATCTCCTACCATTGTGGCCGCCACTCATTCGCAACCTTGGCGCTTTCAAAGGGTATGCCTATTGAGAGCGTGAGCCGTGTATTGGGACACACTAATATCGTGACCACCCAGATTTATGCAAAAATCACCAGTCAGAAACTCGATAATGACCTGACGATGCTCGGCAATAAGCTCAATGCATCATTCAAAGACCTCAAGTGACGGAACTCGCCAAAGGCAAGATGGCATAGTCACAATGGCTCAAAACTTCAAAGCAGAAAGACGGATGACAGACTTCGCTAATCATTCGTCTTTCTGCGTTATAATCCCACAGCACATGAACCACTGACGGCTATTTCTTTTCCCTATCGTTTATAAGCCGGATGATAGCAACTCTCCAGAACCCTTTCCAAATCACTCTCACGATAAAGCACCTTGCCACCCAATAATATATAAGGTATCACGCCATCATTACGGTATTCCTGTAGCGTTCGTCTGCTGACTTTTAGAATACTGGTCACCTCTCTGTCCGTCAGATAGCGTTCACCATCAAGCAATGGACGATAGTTGCCTATCACCTTCTTGTAGAGCGCAAGTAGCTCCTTCATATTCTCCAATGTGTTCTTCACACCAACGTTATGAGGCATTATCAGTTCATTCATAGGCGGCTCGTTTTGAGGTTATACATCTTACTATTCTTATCCCTACCAGCCACAACATGAAGAATACTCTCTACATCCTCTGGCTTATAATATACCTTACGGTTGATTTGAGAATAGGCCAATGTCCCATTGTCACGAAGCGTTTGTAATGTTCTTGGGCTGATGTTCAGCATCTGGCATACATCTTGATTGTCGAGCCAATCACTCAACCCTTTGTCATTGCCTCTACTGGCCATCTCCTTCATCTTTGTGACGAAACTGTTGAAGCTCGTCAGCAGTTCCTCGTAGGTACTGCGCTCAATTGATATTACTTCCATGTCTATTTAGTTTTTGAAATCTGCGGGCAAAGGTACATCAATATCTTCAGACAGGCTGCCTCTGAAAATTATAATTTGGTTTTTAACATTTGAGTCGAGCCTTTCTTTTGTCTTCTACTGAGCTTGCTCATATCAGAGCGGTTTGTACTTTTTGAGGCATGGCTTCAGAAAGTACATATTAGGCTATGCCCTATAAAGGCATTGCCTACAGAACCTATGCAGTTTTGTGTGGCACTCCACAGAAAAGTGCGTATTAGGCTACACCCTTCTACCGAATCTATTTGCGGCTTATGTAGACATGTAAACAAACTAATGGCCTACCCTTACGAAAGGATAGGCCATCAATTGTAGATTTTGAACAAATCTTTATTTCACAACGACTTTCTTCACAGTGCCATCATCCAGTACCACAATATTCAATCCTTTTTGCAGTTTATCCAGTTTCTTTCCATTGGGAGAGTATATACGGATATTACGCTGCGTTGTCATCAGAACTTCAATGATTCCCGATGTGTAACTTGCATATACGATGACATCGTGAGCAGGCATCGTTTGGGGTAGATCTTTCCACTCGAAGGTGGCGTAGTCACCCTCTGGTTGTGGTTCAGGAGTGATGGTCGCTCCATACTCGTACATTGTTTCCTTATACACCTTATCATCTATCATATATGTCAACTTATAGCTATTGATAGAGAATGTTCCTGTCACTGTCACATCATGAGCCGGCATCGTCTCAGGTATCTCACTCCAACCAGAGAAAGTATAGCCTTCCTTCGTGAGGGCAGCTTCTGGTGTGATGCTTGCCCCATAATCTAACTTGTAAGACTTGTATTCCTCGCCATCAACAGTGTATGTCAGCTTGTATTTGTTGACGGAGAATGTGCCAGTTACCATTACTTCATGTGCAGGCATCGTTTCAGGTATCTCACTCCATCCACTGAAGGTATAGCCTTCCTTCGTAGGAGCTGGCTCAGGAGTAATCTTCGCTCCGTATTCCAATTCGTAAGATTTGTATTCAGCGCCATCGACTTTGTAAGTCAGTTTATATTTGTTTATAGTAAATGTCCCTGTCACAGTTACATCGTGTGCAGGCATAGTCTCGGGTATCTCACTCCATCCAGAGAAAGTATAGCCTTCCTTCGTAGGAGCTGGCTCAGGAGTAATCTTCGCTCCGTATTCCAATTCGTAAGATTTGTATTCAGCGCCATCGACTTTGTAAGTCAGTTTATATTTGTTTATAGTAAATGTTCCTGTCACAGTTACATCGTGTGCAGGCATAGTCTCGGGTATCTCACTCCATCCAGAGAAGGTATAACCCTCCTTTTCTGGTGCAGGCTCCGGCGTGATGGCAGTTTCGTACTCAAAAGAATATGTCTTATAAAGCTCGTTGTCTACATAATAGTAAAGATTATATTTGTATACAGGTTGTACAGGTCGTACATTAAAACCACCAACCCGATCGTAATACCCCCACCTCATATAACCATTATACCAGTAAGGATAACCTCCAACTTTAGCCACTTCGCTTGCCATATGAGTAGTTCCTGTCCAATAAAAAGCTTCATTTGTTTTTCCAATACCTGGTCCATCATTATACATATAATGTTTAAACCCACCACATGGAATGAAAATACAATTGTCATTTGATCCAATAAAAAAGTAACCAATTTGGTCGTTATATGTAAACTTAATAACCTCACAATTATCGATTAATTCAGAAAATTGAGCATAAGTTGGCATACGCCATTTTTCACCGAGTTTAGAAGTTGCAACATCATATTGGGTACCACATATATCTGTTCCAATATTTACATATCCATTCTCATAATCGGCAAATATGTAATTACCATAATCATAGATTTCTTTTTCAAAAGTTTCACCCCATGCATAATAACCACCAGGATCTTCGGGACTCTCAGAATTGACATTTTTACTGGACCATCTAACACTGAGACCTAAATCAATTGCCTCTCCTTCTGTTGGAACTGGCGTTCCCTTTGTGACAAAAGTACTTTTATCGCCATAATAATACTGGTTGTTCTGAACATCATATATATATGGTGCATAGTAATATGTTGTGTTTAATTCCAACCCTTTTATATTAAAGGTCAAATCATGTATATTTTTATTGGACGAGGTTCTAACCGAGTTTAAATTTTCAATATCAAGGTTTTCTTCTTGAGAAAACATGATTCCAACAAGATAAGTTCCCTCTATATCCGTATTGACATGCAAATCAATGGTAACCCGTGTAAAAGATATTCTTTGAATTGTACTACAGATAACAGAATTATCAACATTTTCACTAGCAGAAGAATGATTCATAAGACTAACGGCATCTGCACTTGCCAGCATTGGCATGAGCATCATTACTATAAAAAGCAAATATTTCTTCATATATTTTATTGTTTAAGTTGTAATAAAATGTATTTGCACAAAAAGAAAACGTGGACAAGTTACTTCGTCTACGCATTCTGAGGTATTGGGGATAACCTTTCAATCTTAAACGAGTAAATGCCCACGCCGAACGGCGTGAACTATCTACTTCAGTTCTTGATTGATTCATCTAATTCCCCAATTATCAGAATGCAAGAATCAAAAGTGGACGTTCATCTTATGTCCTTATGTCTGTTGTTATGTTACCATACGCTATGCGGTATTATAGGGTGAAACATTAATTTCAATGGCAAAGATAGTGCTTTTTTCTGAGAGATGGAACAAAAATGCAATAAAAATGAGTATTTGTAGCAAAAAATACCCGAACTTGAATGTTTTTATGAATTAAAAGTGTACTTTTGCGACATTAAAGCTTGGAAGTATGGAAAAAATAGTAATACAAAGCTTAGCTTCGTTCATGTCTCTACAACACGGATTCCCAGAGACAGACTTTTTTAGGGGACAATCATCAATAGACTATCAACTGATACCCTCTATAGGGAGGTTGTTTAAAGAAGATCAGGAAAGTGTCTTAAAGCAATACGAAAGAGAAATCTTTGATGATTTCAAAAGGAAGTACTCGATGTTCACTGATACTCGTCCCAAGAATGATAAGGAGTTTCTGTTCCTTGCACAGCATTACGGACTTCCCACGCGACTTCTTGATTGGACTTACAACCCATTAATCGCATTGTTTTTCGCATGCAATTCTAACTTTGACAAAGATGGCGTTGTTTTCCAATGTTATGAATTCAGTAGGAGAATCTTTAATGAGGAAAAAGACGACATACTAGCTTTCCCACATATTACCCTACTGTATCCAAATCTGACGGATATTAGGTATAAGAACCAGAATGGGTTGTTCGTCCTTTATCCTGAGCCTTGGAAAGAGAATTTTGAAAAGATTCAAACTAAGTATATAATTCCAGCTGAATGTAAAGGAAATATCTTGAATCAGCTTAAAAAGATTGGAATAACAAGGGCTTTCATAATGCCATCTTTGGATAGCTTGTGTAAGGACATCGTTGAGATACATAGTATAAGGTATCCTTATGCAATGAAAGAATAAATCCCAATCAAGATTTCAGCCTAAGCAGAGAGACTTGACAAGCGAATTTTATTTTATTAGCTGTTGTCATCTTTGCTCGTTTGATTTAATGTAATGTTTATAGATCCAGCCGATTGTTGGATATTGCTGTTATTGACGTCTTTTATTTTTTGAGAATTCCTATTACCAGATTTCCTCATCAGACCAAAAACACCAGCAATTATTGCTGCAATAATAGTAGCAATCCACACACCGTGGTCTTTCATAAAATCCAATATATCCATAACGCTTAATAATTAGAATAATTCTCTTAATGTAGCTCTTGCGACCCGCATCTTCTCTTTTTGTACAATCCTATTTGCAATATAGACACCAACTGGCGTTAATCTAAGTCTTTGTATATCCTCCTGATGGAAAAGGTGAATCAATTTTCCCCAATTAGGGTTAATAGAAATAAGGAAATCCTTTATTTCATCGTTAGAATATGGTGGAAGAGTATCGATAAAGCTCTGTAATGCTGGCCACATATTCATTTTATCTACTCTACGTAAATCATCTTTTAATGATGATGTGCTTAGATTCGTTAACCTACATTCATTATCATATGTTGGGTCAATACAGAGAAATGATATTCCATTTATTCCAGGAGCTAATATGGGATTATGAGAAACGAATGTATTATATGCTTCCATTGTTGTTGGATGCCGGAAAAACAAATCGTAACGTTGTCTCATTTCTTCTTCAATAGTAACCATATGCCTTAAGCCTGGCATTGTTTCACAGCATCCTAATTGATGTAAATAGGCAATGTCCAAGTTTGAGATTTCATCAAGATGTTCATACAACCTAGCCTGTTCTTCAAGATTTCTTCGAAAAATAAAAGCAATATTTCTTTCTTCCATTCTTCTCATAAGTACAGCTCCTATAAAACGGGTTAGGGCATATGAAAGCTTTGGGAGGATGTGTATAGCATCTTCTATTACGAATTGCTCTGTGCTGTTTTCGTCAACTTGCAATCTGTCTATTAAAAAATCGATTAAATCAGACTTAGTGTCTTCTCTACCAGACTGAGCATATTCCTTTATGGTGTCATGAAGGATGAATTGGTATCGTGGTTCTTTAAATTTGTTTATAGCTTCTTGTGCCTTTTCTAGTTTTGCAAGTTCTTCAACAAGACGGTTCTTGAATTCATCAAGCATTTTGCCGAACTTCTCATGTGCTTCTTCCGCTACTATATTAAGTTCAGAACGTACCACTTCATATATAAGGTTCTTTATTGTGGTCTCACCTGCCAGTATGATATTGTTAATATTTCCTTGGGCTTGTTGAACCGTTGAGTTGTTTATACCCGATATTGTTTGCTTATTCTTTTCTAACATATAGTCTGCGTATTAGAACATCCTATTTCAAAAGATTCCTATTGCTATTCCCTTCCAACACCTGCATCTGTTGGATAGCGATCTGGTTGAGCTTCACGAGTCTCTCACCTTGTGGTACACCGTCATTAATCAACACGGCATTGATATTCTCCATGTTCGATAGACATATCAGCTCATTGATAGTTGCATAGTCACGGATATTGCCCTTGAGGTCAGGATTAGCCTCGCGCCATTGCTTAGCAGTCATTCCAAACATGGCCACATTTAGTACATCGGCCTCTTCGGCATAGATGATACTTGCCTGCGCAGAAGTGATTTCTTCAGGGATC
>Ga0256404_1005054_pt1 | contig 23951 bp, 34 predicted proteins | sample RumenRJG_01DNA_FD_185990 | JGI IMG/M metagenome (GOLD analysis project Ga0256404, IMG submission 185990) | Bovine rumen microbial communities from Lethbridge, Alberta, Canada - RJG_01 | ecosystem: Host-associated > Mammals > Digestive system > Stomach > Rumen | place: Canada: Alberta | collected... | reverse complement strand
ATACTTGGAGTTTACATCAAACGAATTCAGTTCACGGACTATGACCCGAATAGCCATAATCAATTCCTCTACTTTTGATGCATATATAGTAGAAGATACGTTCAGTTCTGATGCGAGTCTCTTGATTTCGAAACTCAAATTATTGGCTACAACTCCTATAGTCATACATCTACAATCTTCCGGACGATTGATATTATCCCAAAGCATATTCATAAAGTTACAAACCTGGAATTTATACTCCGGAATAGTATGTGAACCGATAACGACGTTCTCTGAATTAATGTTTATTTTCTGCATAATTTATTGTTATATTTCGCTGCAAAGGTACGAAGAAAATCCAATATACGCAAGCATTTTGATAGATTTCTGCTATATTTTTTGATTCTTTAACAATTTCTTTAATTTTGTAGCGACTTTGAGTGATTATTTCTAATAATCACTCAAACCTTATATGAACAGAATATAGCAAATATGAAAACTTCATTTAGCCTATTATATTTCACTATTTATTTTTCTTCATTATTTTCTCTTAGCAATACTTCGTCGTCAAATCGCTGTGCGGACGTCTGCCCGTGCGTGCTCAGGACGCAAAAATTAGGAAAATTTAAGAAACTTTAGCTTATGTTAAATTGTCTAAACATATCCTAAACTTTCCTAACGCTATACGGAACTGAAATGTGGATTCGTTATGAAACCGGAGGACGTCGACCCAGCGTCCCATACAATTTGGTTTCGTAATCAATTCAAATTGCATTTCCATTTATTCGTCCGGACGTCTCGCTCTCGCTGCTCTCCCCCGCACAGATCCCCGATGTTCCCCCGAACTCTCACCGTTTTCCCCGACAGTCGACTTTGCGATTCACTATAGATAAATATCATACAATGAATGACAACAATCAACAAGAGAAGTGGAGAGAGTTGCACGGCATCTCTGAACACGAACGTATCTGGGTCAGCAATCTCGGACGTATAAAGCGTGTGTCTGTAGAAGTTGAAGACCCGTCTACATTCCGCAAACTCACGTACATCGACGGACGTCCGGTGTATGTTGACTCTCTTGTGTTGTCTGTTTTCGGTTCGGACGAAGACGCTGAGACTCAGTCGGAGTTCAACACGAAGGACATCAACTACAAGGACGGAGACTTAACCAATCTCTCTGTTGACAACCTGGAGTGGAAGAAGACGTACAAGCGTAAGTTGTCCGGACGTCAGACGAAGAACGACAGCCAGGCAGAGCGCCTGGCTTCAATGACTGTGACTCCAGAGATGATTCATAACGAATCCTATCCTATACTCACTGCGCAAACTCAGGACGTCAGCACTATACTTCCGACGTCCCCCGATGTTTCCCCCGTTCTCCCCGACAAATCCCCCGACGCAACAAGCAATTGCAATATGGACGCAATCAACTGGCGCTTGGATTAGATGGAGAATATGCTGAAGTATCTTAGTTCGAAGTTCGATGAGAAGAGATTAGCTGAGATTGCTGAAGACATTACAGAAAGAGTTCTTGACGGTGGAAACTTGAGCAATGAGTTATCAAGACACAATGGTGCGAAGTGGGTACAGTTCGTTGACGTCCCGAAGGGTTACGTTATTGTGAAGACTATACGTCCGGACGGAAGGTTCAGTTATGTAATGGTTCGTGAGCGTGCTTATAACATAGCGAAGGACGTTATGGCTCGTATTAAGGCTGGTGATGAGAACTGGCGTGATGCGTTGCATCCAAGTCCTATTATAGTTACGAATCCGGGTTACAGTGCCGATGAGTTCTTCAAGGACGTTGACCGGGAGATAGATGATGAGATTACAAAAGGGACGCTGGAAGAGGATGATATAAAAATAGATGAGAGTGCATCATTGAAATTAACGAAGTCTATAATAGACGAAGAGAATAATTTGACTTTGAAAGAACAGCATGATCGTCAATTGGCTGAACAGAAGAATCTTCCTGTGACTGCTGATGAGATTATCAAGGAAATAAAGAAGATAAATGCTGATGAATTGCGTGCTTTGAATTATAAGCCAGGTGATGTTGTAAATGATGCTGGTAATTCTGGAAAGCCGGTTCTGATTACTGATATGCGCAATATGAGGGAGATGTATTGTCCTAGTATAAGGGCTGCTGCTGATTTGTTGGGTGTCAGTTACAAGCAGGTTGTCAAATGTGTGTGGGGCAAGAGGCGTCAGATAGGTCCGTATCAGATAAGGTATAAGTACTGGGGTGATGCGTTGCACGTTATGAGCGGTATCTACAAGGAGTATATGGAGTTGATACAGAAGCGTGCTGATGACATTGACAATATGGAGGATAAAGAGTTCGAGAAGTTGAGTAGGGAACTTGAAGAGATGGAGAAGCAGTAGTAGAAGAGTAGTGGAGATGAGAAAGAGGGAGACTAATATTCAGGATTCGTTTTGAATCCTGATTTTTTGTTTACAAATTGTGAGTATGGACATTTGATTTTGCTATAAGGGAGAAATTGAAAGAGAAAAAATATAATTCCTTGAAAATAAGTTTGATAATGAAATTAGAAAAAATTTTCTGTCTGAGAAATTATTTTTGAAAAATTTTTACAAATAAAATTTTCGATAAATATTTTGTTATGGATAAGCAGAGATTATACGAGAATATAATGCGTGACTTGAGGGACGTCTTCTCTTCTTTGATGAATGAAGATGTCCTGGATGATTTGGACAGGATTAGTAGTAAGACGTCCGTAGAGAAGATTCTCGATATGAGTCCTATTGTTATTCGTTAGGGAGGGAAGTACATAGAGATGCAGTTGTCCGATGATGAGAACAAGAATGAGATTATGAGACTTGTCGGAGACCGGTTCTGTTATGCTTCGTGGAGACAGAACGATGTGCTATACATTGATGATTTCTTGTTCAAGGACGATGAGGACGGTGAGTACAAGATGTGGCTGTTCAATTACGGATACGGAGACTTGATGAAGAAGCGCTGGTGTAAGGGACGTATATTCGCGACTGCTGAGAGCAAGGACTTGAAGCATCCGAAATGGATCTGCTTTAATAAGGAAGATGACGGAAAGTGGTACGCTATATATCGAGAGCGTGACGGTGAAGGAGGACGTTCTAGAGTCCTGGACATAAGACAGTGAAATTAAATAGATGGAAATAAAATCAGGAATCATTACGAATCCTGATTTTTTGTTTTGTAGAGTCCAGGATGGGACGTCCAGGAGCAGCGTGCTGTGCGTCCTGATATATATACGGAAATATAAATTGAATTCGTAACGAATCCTTTATTTCGTTTCTTATGTCTCCGGTCTGAGATACATATAATAAAAGGAAAGTTTTTAATTTGACAATTATGAGATTCAAATTCAAGAAATGTATGTTGATTCCGATTTCGATGATCTTGACAGCATTGGTTGTCTTCTTCATCTGTTATGAGCAGACGCCTGTTGCACATAATGAGAGACTCTGGGACATCAATAAAGAAACACTCACTGTTGAGAGTGACGATTGGTATGATATATTATCTGTTATATGTCCGGCAGTGAATGAAAGATTCCCTTAGTACAGTTTCTATGAGGCTAGGGGTCGTCTGAAGAAGATTAAAGATGATGATTTGTGGGGTGTGGATCATAACACATTCGTAGCAATCTTCGGGAATCCGTTTATGGTTGCCGGTTGCATAGAGGCGTTCGTAGTGAATGACACTGTGAAGTTCAAGTACTAGGACGGACCGTGGGTCGGGACGAGATATATGACTCCCTTTGTATTGTGTGATTTGAATAGAGCCGTTGAACTCGTCCAGAAGAAGGTGGACATATGTCCGGAGAATGATTGGGCTATATTGTGTTTCTCGTTAAATGACATTGAGCCGAAATGGAGTATAGAGTCCACGACTGAGACATATACAGTGGGTGCATACTCACTGGACGTTGACGCTGAATAACGAGGGTTAGACGTCCAAGCGGGAAAGATAATCAGGATTCGCATTGAATCCTGATTTTTTGTTTCTATAAGAAAGGACGAGCAGCAGTGAGGTGAGGAGAGGGATATGAGTGCTACTCGTCCAGGTTAAGGTGGGTTGAAGCGTTTATGACTACATCTTTATTGAGCCAGGAATAGAGGGATGATGAGTGAGTTTGCTGTTTATTTCTTCAAAGTTCTCCAGTGTAGACTCTTCCGGAGTGAGAATTTTGATGAATCTTGAGAACGGGGCGTCGTAGTGGAGATTCATTTCTCCACCTTTATGCAGACAGAACTGCTTATAAGTCTGCGGAAGGTTCTTTCTGATAACTCCCATCAGGATATAGAGCTCTGCGAGCATCTTCTTGAACGTTTTGCGTTCTTCTTCAGAGCCGGTGAATGTAGATGTATCGAGTTCTGAGTGATCGTAGGGACGGACGTCCTTGAGAATTGCGTAGTAGTGTCTCTGGTCGAGGTAGAGTTTAGAGACTTGTTCCCAAGGCTGATGAAATGTGTAAAGTGTGCCGTCGGATGTCTGAACTGTATATGAAGTGAAGAACTCTGTACGTCCGTTTTCGTCCTCACGAGTATGCATTTCTTCAGAGAGAATGCGTTCTCCGTTCTTATAAAGGATGCGGATTGATGCTTCTTTGCAGTCGTAGAACTGCTGACGCTGTTTTGAGTTAGTATACTCCTTACATTTCACGTATTTGTTCCACTGAGAAAGGATGAAGATGAGTCTGTCGAGCATTTCATCTGTGACAGTGACCTCTTCTGCATCTTCTTTGTACCAGGGGAAGACTGAAAGTATGTTTTCTGTAGAATAATCGTTGTCAAGTGCTGTATCGAGAGCGTCGATGACTTTCTCGTACGTCTTGATATTATTACGACGGTCGATATTGTTACCTTTTGTGAGTGAAAGGAGACCAACGTACTCTTTGCTTCTGTCGACCATCATCTTGTGGACGATGTGCAGCTTGTTCATTTCTTCTTGTCTATTCATAATTCTGATGTTTTTGATTTCTGAGTGCAAAGATAGAGACTTTATTTGAATTGTGCAAGAGAATTGGAGAAAAACTTTCAAAATTTTGCATTCTTTAACATTTGAGGGACGTTTAGACTGTGATTTATCATTTTTAGTATAATGCGCACGTGCGTATGCGCAGACGTAAGAGAGTAGAGTGCTGACGTCCTGGACGTTTGACCGTTGTATATCTGGATATTCAAATAGAATTCGTATTGAATCCTAATTATCTGTTTCTAGACGTCCTGGAGGCGATATTTGAATATCGAGGGGATATTTAAATATCATATCCATATTTAGATATCCAGGAAATAAATATTCTGATAATAAAATCTAATTTGAATATCAAAAACGAGAAATGAAGAAAATTTTGTTGTTGGGTAGCGGTGAACTGGGTAAAGAGTTCGTCATCGCTGCCAAGAGAGCGGGCGTATATGTGATTGCTTGCGACCGTTATGATAATGCTCCTGCGATGCAAGTCGCTGATGAGCGTGAAGTGTTCAGTATGCTTGACGGAGATGCTCTGGACGCTGTCATTGAGAAGCATAAGCCAGACATCATCGTCCCAGAGATTGAAGCAATCCGCACAGAGCGCTTGATTGATGCTGAAAAGAGAGGAATCCAAGTCGTCCCAAGTGCGAGAGCAGTGAATTTCACTATGAATCGAAAAGCAATCAGAGATTTAGCGAGCAAAGAACTCGGACTTCCGACTGCAAAGTACAGATATGCTGCTACGGAAGAAGAATTCCGTGCTGCTGTTAAGGAGATTGGTATCCCTTGCGTTGTAAAGCCCTTGATGTCGTCCAGCGGACATGGACAATCATATGTCAGAAGTGAAGAAGACTTGGAGACTGCGTTCAAGGACGCTATGGAGGGTAGTCGTGGAGACGTCCGTGAGGTCATTATTGAAGAATTCATTGATTTCGAGTCTGAATTCACGTTACTGACTGTGACGCAGCAGCATAATTGGGGCACTTTGTTCTGTCCTCCTATCGGACACGTGCAGAAAGGCGGTGATTATAGGGAGTCCTGGCAACCATATAAGATTTCCGATGAGGCTTTGAAGAGTGCTCAGGACATGGCAGCGAAGATTACTGATGCATTGACCGGATACGGAATCTGGGGCGTTGAGTTCTTCTTGAAGAAAGATGGTCAAGTATTGTTTAGCGAACTGAGTCCACGTCCGCATGACACGGGAATGGTGACTCTGGGTCATACAACGAATCTTTCTGAGTTTGAGTTGCACTTCAGAGCAGTAATGGGCTTGCCTATTCACGATATTCGCTTAGAACATAGCGGTGCGAGCGCAGTAGTCTTGTCTCCTGGTAGTGATAATGGGTTAGACTATAATCTGAAGGACGTTTTGACTGAAGAATGCAGTCGTGTAAGGATATTCGGAAAGCCTACTGCTCCGTTCGGACGTCGAATGGGCGTAGTGCTGTGTTATGGGGATATTGATGATAGTACAGATGAGTTGCGGGATAAAGCTAAGCGCCTGGCTACAACTGTCCTGGGAACGGATCCTTATATGAAGAAGTGATTTGAAAATAATAAATGGAAATAAAACCAGGTTTCGTAACGAATCCTGGTTATTTTGTTTTCTGTATAAATACTTTGATGATAATGACAAATAACATAGATCTTAGGGACGTTTATGTTGGATGTTCAGAATCGCTCCAGGACGTTTCCATTTCATTTAGGGAGTGTGATGGACGTCAGGGCGATAGATATTGCGTTCTGGGCGTTCTGAAGAGTTCCAGAGGGCTTCAGATTAGAGATGAGATGCTCTCGTGGTTACTGAAAGAATACAACGTGTATTGTGTGGAGCAGGAGATGCCTGGAAAGTTGTTCGAGTATCCCGCATTGAGATTCGCTCAGTGGCTGTGTACTGAGAAAGACTGCGAGGATGTGCTATACGTCCATACAAAAGGTGCCGGACGTCCGAGTGATGTACAGAAGAAGATCAGAAAGATGTGGTAGATGTAGTTCACCGGGCAATGTGAAGAGAAATATCGGGAGATGTTGGGTGAATTCGACGTTATATGTCCTTTATCGGGAAGTTATGGCGAGACCTGGTACAACGGGATGCTTATTAGTAAGCGAGCATTCGAGAATATAGGATTGATACGTCCTGAGAAAGACAGATATGTGTATCAAAGACTGTTCTGCGGACAGAAAGTGAAAGGGATGTTGAGAGAAACTATCGAAGCGAGTGAGTTAGAAGTCTATATGAAGACACATACGTTTGATAGGGACGGCGTAAAAGCGATTCGTGATTATTCTATGGCATTAGAGTTCGTCCGGAAAAAGTGAAGACGTCCAGTTTATCACAAACGAGACGTCTTCTATATTAAAACATGAGTTAAAAAGAGTAATTGGTGTTCAGTTTTTCTTGAAGATGTTCTTCCAACTGATTAAGTAGACTCCGTCTTCGCTAATCTTCTGACATTCTTCAGATAGATTGATGATTTCGAAGCCAGATTCGCTGAACGGCTTGAATATATCATCTGCGTACTTGCGTATGTCTTCTTCTATATCAACAACGCAGTGATATGAACTGTAGTTGACGACGTTTTCCTGTGGAGATGGTGCGAATTTAGAGCGGATCATTCTCTTGATGTAGTCTTGCTTATCGAGAATGCGCTTCTCTATGGGCTTATATGTATTTTCACCATAGGTTGATTCTATCCAGGCGAACTCTGCGGAGAACGCTGGCTCTTTCTTTGAGAATGGACTCGTGATTTTCTTGAGAAGTCCGTTACTTTCCTTCTCTTCTAGCTTTGATTTGTCTAACACTTCACACATAATGCGTTTACTTTAATGATTTGCTGATTATATTGCAGAATTCTGATTTAGTTTAAGAGTATCTAGGATATTTTAGATATTTTAGGAATATCAAGTGTAGAGTAGATATTGGATTCGTAACGAATCCTGAGTATTATTTGTCCGGACGTCTAAACTAAATCGCTAAACTCGTGTAAAATGTACAGCATATCTTCGCATTAGCGGAGATTGATTAACTTCAATTATTAATTTAAAACATTTCAAATTATGGATCCACAAATGTTGTTTACAACGGATTTCTGGTATATGGCCCCGAGCTTGAGTGCTGTGACCGTGTTTATTGCGGGTCTCATTAACGGTAAGTTCAACATCGTTAATGGATTCTGGCCCCAGTTAGTTGCCTGGATTACAGGTGCTGTATTGTCTGTCGCCGCCTGGTTCTTCGGGTTGGTTACTGTCGGTGAACCCACGTGGCTCGCTGTGACAGTTCTCTGCGTTGTTGTCGGATTATCGTCTAACGGTATCTATGACATTCCCACTATTAAGGAGTTTATTGATAAACTATTTGCGACTAAAAAGGAATAATTAACCCAGATTGTTGCGTAACTTAATTTATATAAATCGATTGATATGGCCGTGCTCGAAAGAGTACGGCTTTCTTTATGTCCGGACGTCCGGTGAAGTGGGAACGTGATGCTGTTGAGATTATTCAGAATAGGGAATCTCCATATCATCAAGATAGTTCTTGAACTCTTTGAGAGTCTTGAAGTACAGAACGTCACTATCGTCACAGTCGAACTCTTCCAGGACTTCATCCATCGTATCCATATATCCGCGGACATCTAAGAACTTTCCGTTTCTCTTCAATAGAGAATGCGCCATACAAGTACATTCGACGTCCCAATCGTATTCCTGGATGACCACAATCAAATCGCCTCTCTTAAAGTTCTGTATGACCCAATCCTGACAATCTCCGTGAAGATAGTCTACGTCGTCTAAATAATCTTCAAATATTCTCATACCGTATTTATTGCGACTGAATGTCTTTGAAATAAATACGGAAAGGATTCTCTACTGCTATGAAGAAGTTTTTGCTTGCTCTCACTGCTGCCGTTATTTTAGCCGGCTGTTCATCTCTAGCACAGGTTGAAGGGACGTCTAATAATGCAGAAATTGAAAGACTTATGCTTCCGGACTCATCTAACATATATTTCATAAACTGGAAAGGTCGCGTTTATATATACAGTCCAGGAGGACGACCCAATCTCATTGAAGTGAATCCTATCAAATAATTTGGGACGTCTGTCACGAACGTCCTCGAAATAAATACATAAACATACATTCGAAGCAATATAACGATGGTACCCGCAAAATACTTTATGAGCAGAATCTCCGACTATCTGGAGAGAAAATATAAGAATATCAAAGACGACAAGAACTCTCCGTTCGACGTTCGATGGAATAAAGAGCATACGACTTTCTATGTCTACAACAGAAAGTCCGGACGTCCGATATGTTCAGCGACGCTGAGATTGTCTGACCATTCTCCGTATCTGCCGAATTATATGAACCCATCAGCATCTGACTTCAATTATCCTTCTGAAGAAGCGCAGAGCAACGTCTCTATAGAGTTTTATGATCCTAATCATCGCTTCGAGAAGACGACTAATATCCGGAATTCTTACGATTTCGACGTGGATAGGTATATGTACGCCACAAAGAATCTGGAAAAAGAAGACATCAATAAGATAATCATCAATGCGATAAGTTTCATCGAGGATCCGTATAGTAAATATGAAGATCCATTCAAGAATAATCCGAAAAAGAAAGCATATACGTGGCAAGCACGTGCATATAAAGCACAAGTCCCATTCCCGCTTCCGCGTAAGAGTGTCTATGACGGGCCGATGAATTACTTCGATGTTGTCCACGGTCCCTCCAGGAGAAACGAATCTGAGAATAATGCTTACGAGTACATTTTCGTCTGTTATGATGACAGCCTGGACGTCAAAGAAGAAGCGGAGAAGTTCATTAATTCAGAAATGCAGAAGCGTCAGATGTACGAGAGCGTTATGCGAGAGATTTCTGTTATAGTTAAGAAAGAGATATTCAACAAATAATAAAGAGCAGCTTACTTAAGGCTGCTCTTCATTATTATCATCGTCGAGTAATCCGGACGCCTCGACTTCTTCTTGTAGTTTCTTGATTTTAGCGTCCATCTGTTCGAGTTCTTCGTCTGTCATATAACGCTCGTAGACGAGACACATACATCCGTTGTCGTCTTTAGAGACGTGAATGTTATTCATATCTGTTTCAGGATGCTCTCGCACAATCTTGATGACGAGTTCCTTCAGATAGTCTGCGTACTTCAGTGCTGACATTCCGAGTCCACCGATAATTTCGCTCACTTTTTTAGTTCTTCTTGTTTCCATAACTCTGATATTTTCTGCAAAGATAAGCATATTATCTGAGACTGCAAAATGTTTTAACATTGCTTAACAAAGATTGAAGTATTTTAATACTGTTAAAACTGATTTTAGCGGACGTTTAAATTATATAAAATTAGGAATTAAGTTAAATTAACTTTGGTTAACTTATTGAAAATCAGGTAGTTCTGTTTATCATAATGCATATTCTGTTGCAAATTAACCAAAATAAATTAGGACATCTACGGTAGACGTCCTAAAATCATTTCACAATAGTTAATTTCGTTAGGAATTCACTTCTTGAACATTTTAAACCTGGCTGCGTACTTCTCCATCTGCGTCATATCTGATTTGATATTAGAAACAATCGCAGTTCTTGCTGTATGAACAGTCTCTGTGGGCGTTTCTTTCTCTACGTAGTATCTCTTGACTAACTTTTTCGCATCAACTGGCTTCAGTAAATCGGTATCATCATCTAATTCACGCTGTTTATAGAGTATGACGTCCGTAGAATGCGAAATAAGAATATCTGACTGATAATTATTCTCTCTTGCTTGTCCTGCAAGTTTATCTACGTCAGCATTTCTAAGATAATCCGGACGTTTGATGTGAGTATGAGACTTAATGCATTCAATATGTTCTATTAAATCCATACTAATAATCTCATCAGCGATAGATCTATACGGTTCTTTGTCCCGATTCTTGAAATTGATATATCTGAATGCTGTATCTGAATCTGTTACCAATTTGATTTTCTTTCCTGGAAAGTTTTCGCTCACCCAAGAGAGTGCTGTGCGTATAGCAATAAGTTCTAGGACGCTAGATTTTCCGATTGTATACTGTTTTAAGACAGAACTAAAACGGCCGAGACAATTTTGATTGTCCCAGACCGAAAATGCTATAGCACCTTTCTTCATATCAGCGCTAGCGTCTGTATAAACGCTCAGTAGTTTGCTCTCCATATTGATTATACAGACAATTAAACTCTTAGTCTGCGTGGATTACCATGGAGCGCTCTCGTCACATATCACCAGATACTTGTAGTAACTGAACCAATACAGTCCGAACGTTACTGTATGTCCGTTTATCTCTCGAATCATCGCATTTGGAACATATGGAGAGTAGTTATACGAACGTCCGGTTGCGTGGGTAATGTCCCAGAGCATCTGCTATCTGAATTTCTCATCATTTTTGAGGTCGCCGGACACATTCTTCTTAGGAATCTTGACCAAAAGGTACGGGTCGTCCCAACTCCACCACAGCATATATTCGTGAAGTATCAATCTTGCGTAGTAATTGTCTGTTCCCTCGTAAAGAAGCACCTCCCATTCGAGTTTTGACCCTACCGGCCATCCAGTCGGACCTACAGTAACGTCAAAACCAGTCTTTGTATCGTTGCAGATGCAAGAAATGATAGTTTCAGAGACGTAAATGTCGTGATCCAAGCCAGCACGGTCGCTGACAACAGTCTCTTCGTCCAGAGGGACGACTACCTGAGGTCCTCTGAAGTACAAAAAGGCTGCATAAGCACCAAAGAGTGCTGCACAGACAGCAATGACTGCGAGCGTTGTTTTAAGGAATTTCTTCATAAACAGTGTTGAATATTTTGATTTTCCTTATTTATTTTAAAAGCGAGGGTGATAACAAAATATTGGGATACATATCTCGATATTTGAATATCCTGGCGATATTTAAATATCAGAAAGGCATATTTAAATATCGGAGCCATATTTAGATATTATCTGTATGTGGATATCTGGAATATTGCATTATTTCAGATATTCTATTACATTTAAATAATCATATATGATATGTTAGGGTCATTTTAATATGATAAACCATCAGATATGATAATTTAAGTCTCGACGTCTATCTGATGACTGATGAAATGATGCTAATGTATATTATGGTATACATTTCTCTGAAGTTTTGTATACTATATGATACATTATAGAGTAAGGAGTGATAGGTATAAGGGACGTTGAACCTGGGATGAGCAGCGTATGCTTTGTTGTATTACTTAGGGACGATACTGAGGATGGAGTAGACGTCCTGTTCTGCTGCTGCGAAGCGAGAACAACCCTTCAATATCTTCTGTCTGAACACAAAAAATTTATTATCCGACGTTAGAGCGCTACTCCGGATGATTGGATGTTTACTGATAAGATTCGTTCAGACGTCACGCTTGACGTTCAAAACATTTGTTGTTAGGTTTCTCTATTATTGATGACTTAAATGCTTGCTCTGAATAATCTGAATTATTGTTTACTCGTGTGATGTCTTGGTATACTCTGAACTAATCTTGAATTCTCTAATCTATATTATACGTCCGTAAATAATCTCAGATGCTCTTATATATGCTCGTGTATCAATCAGAGTTATGAATGGATTTGTTCTTTATAAAAGATGAATTCTAATGAACTTGAAGTTTTATCTTTTATGAACAATAAATTTGCTATCTCTTATATGACTCGTGATACTTGTGATACTCGTGATATTGCTGTACTCTACTCTAGATGTTCTTGAATAATCTTATGATGACTCTAAATAACTCTTAATCTCTTGAAATGTCTCTAATACTTCTACTATAAATGATTCCTATTATTTATCCAGGACGTCTGAAGCAGAATCTCGAATTCTCTCTACTACTTGACTTACTTGCCGGACGCAGCAGACCCGTGAGTATCAACTCATCTTCAGTTATCCGGACGCAGATGTCCACGGATGATATATCATACTTTCGAGAACAGATACATCTGCTGAAGAAATAATATATCAGATACATCTGCTGAAGAAATAATATATACTGAACAGACATATACAAACAGTATTATACTCTACTTGCCAGGAATAGTTTCCCAGACGGACATATAGACAGTTTTATACGGACGTCTAATCTAATTTCATAACGAAACCAGATTATTTGTTTCCCCTTCAGATGCTCATGCCGGCCTGGAGGATACATGCACGCCAGAACAGACGTCCAGACTCTTATTCGGAAATGAAAATCAGATTCGTAACGAAACATATTTTTCTTTTTCCATATAACTTGATTTTTATTGCCAGCTGGCAGCATTTTTCAAGCTTTTCTCTCCCAGATTGCAGATCCTTCAGCATGAACCGACGTCCTGGATGGTAATTTCACAACAGGATTCGTAACGAAACCACAATTTGATAAATATCTAAACGACTTTTCGAATATTTCCGCATAAATGAGAAAACTTTACGAAGACTTCTTCGATGACAACGCCGGCCAGTTACAGACATCTCTGAAAGGGTTGACAGATGAGATAGATAATCCTGTCGATGACTATGACTATGTCGTCGACTTCTATGATTCATCTCCGGATGAGGCTGAGAAGATGAAAGATAAACTGGAAACTATCTTAAGTGCCTGCGTAGCGGAGTTCAGTGAGATTGAAGTTAACGAAGAAGGTCACGTTAGGTTCGGGTTCAACAATTCCATAACGAATCTGAAATTGTTCTGTAGATTTATCAATTCTCTGGACAAATTCAAGAGCGTCTATGCAATCTACGATAAAGATGGAGAGCCCGTGCTCGAACAGGATATGTTCGACGGCCCTACAGAGTGGACGCATAAGAAGATCCATTTCGCATATCAGTTCTTCCCTTTCGAGAAATATGTATTCAAGCCATTTGATTTGTTCGTTACGGATAATGTATACGACCGGTTGTTCAACATCGCAAACGTTGAAGAAGTCTGCCTGGCTGAGAGATACGCCGGGACAGTGGATTTGAACTTTTTAAAGAATGAACCGGGTAATGCGGAGGGATACTATATTGTTGCATATGAGTTCAACAGCATCCCAGTTCCGCCGAATCTCAAGTTAGATATCATAAACGGTGCTAGCGGATATAGCTTCCGAGACAAAGACTGGAAATTCACTAATCCGTACTATCAGTTCGGATACGATATGTCCGGAGACTTCTACTTCTCATTCGATATGCTCGTAGGGCCGGTCTATATCGAAGCTATCGATAATGCGATTGAACTAGTCATCTCATGTACGATGTATGAGGACGACGGTGGTGAGGATAGTTTTAAAGCAACACTGCCAGATTTTATGGAGCACGTGAACAAGATATTCGGAGGACATATGCCGGAGACTCTCCGAGAAGGCATAGAATCTGAAGTCAGAAGACGCGAAGTAAACAGATTTGATGAAAATTGATTATGAAATTGAATGTAAGTAGAGTATACGAAGACTTCTTTGACGACAACGCCGGTCAATTGCAGACGTCCTTGAAAGGGCTGAGTGATGAACTCGACTCTCCGATGGATTATGACTACCGGATGATTATCCGAGATGATAATGCGGATATAAGGAAGCCAGAGTGGGTCGAGAAGACGAAGGATAAGATTAACAGCATTGTTCAGTCAACGTTCATTGAATTCAGCAATGTATACAAGCGCAGTGAAGTTGAGGATGTTGTCGGTCTGGCTAAAGATGAGTTTATCTTCGGATTCAACAATACAATGAGAAGTCCGAAGGTTTTCCGCAGATTTATATCATAGCTGTTCAAGATCCTCGACACTGTTTATCTGTATCTGTACACACAAGACGGATTCTCGATAATGAACTTGGGTTACGTCGACGATATGTACGTCTACGAGTTGATTAACGCCGCGTACAGACTGTTCCCATATGATAAGTTCGGATTCTAGCCGTTTGATTGCTTCATGGACATTGAACCGGAGCGTCGCTTGACTGACATAGCTAATGTTGAGGAAGTATACTATACCGGCCAATATGATGGAGTTGTCGACTTAAGCGGATTAGTGAACGATTCTAATGCGAAGTACAAATACACATTCAATCACCTGGATACTTCGAAGTTCCACATCCCTACCGGCGTGTGTGACACTGTAGAGAAAGAAACATTCGACAACGTCGTCTTCAAAGCCAAGGACTTGAAGTTCAAGGATCCGCACTATCAATTCGGTTTCGATACGAATTCGGGTGAGTTGTTCTACTCTCTAGACATTATGCTCGGCCCGTGTTATCTCGAACCAGTGAACATTGTTGTAGACCTGGTTCTCTCGTGTACACTCTGGGACAGTAATGATGAAGACCATGGTTTCATAAACGACTTGCCGGAATTCTTACACAACGTCGATGAGTTATTTGGCGGGAGAATGCCGGACGTCCTCCGGGAATGCATCACTTCTGAAGTAAAAGATGCTGGAAATTGGGACGACGAGGATGACGTGCTTCAATAATAAATATCGCTGTTCTGAGAATTTTCGGATATAGCGCTTTTTATTTCCGTATACATAAACTAACTGATAGTTCTTCAGTACAATTGAAAAAGGATATTTTAAAACTTATATGTCTGAAAACTATCAAGAATTCGTCAATAACATCCGAGAGTTATTGACTGCTATCAAAGGTGATGAGAAATGTTAGGAGTACATAGAGCAGAATGACGCACTCAAGTCGTTCATTGACGTCCTTACACTTCATCTCATCAGTCCCACTGAAGAACAGAAGGAAGAACCCAAGCCAATCCCTTGGGAGAACAAAGTTGAAGTCGGTACTTATTTCCAGATTATCGACCCGATGGTAAAGACCTTCGGTGAAGTCAAGGAATTCACTAATCTGGACATTGAGAGCGACGATACGTATCTCGTGTTCTCTGATGGATCCAGATGCAATTCGAAGTTGGTTCTTCCATATGACGTCCATTTTGATTCTACTAGGGAACTGCGCGACTATCATATGGCTGAGCTTGCTAGCAAAGAAGAGAAGTGGATCACAGCCATACTGCCTGGCGCACAGAAAGTGACTCCGATGAATTACTTCTCATCTCCCGACACTATGTGGTGGCACGGCGGTAGAACTGAGATGGAGATTCCGACGCCGGAGAACAAGACACGAGTTATCTTGATTCCACCTCCTGACAGATGCGGAAGTTATGCCGGCATATACAGTCGACATAAAGATGGAGAATTCAATGATCTGCTTTATAAAGCTCAGCAATCTAATGTCATCATCTATCCGTCTATAGACGCTGAACAGTTCGAAAACGTTCTTCGTGAATATCAGAAGTGGCCGTATATTGTGGACTACGAGATTCCTGACGAAATTGAAGAAATACCTATATTCGGACGTCAAGAAGAGAAGAAGTCCGAAGAGAAAGTCGAGGAAGAAACTCTGAAGACAGATGAGACTGTTGAGCAGCAGCCAGAGACTGAATCTACCACAGATGCTGGTTCAGAGGACTCAACGTCCTGGACGCAGAAAGTCTCCGGATTCTTCAAGCAATTATTCAACAAGAAATAACAGACACCATTGTTTTACTTAGCTTAGAAAGGGACGCTACTCATCATCGGGTCAGCGTCTCTTTCTTTTATATTAAACAGCAAATGTAGTTTCATAATGAAACGCAGTTTTCGTCTCGTTAAAAGATGTTAATCTTTTGTCGAATGTTTTGCTGTTTGAAAATAAATTCGTATCTTCGCGGTAGAAATTAAACAAAAAGATATGGATACAATGCAAGACAAATTCGAGAAAGGACAGTTCGTCGTCATCAACGATAACGATGTCTGCCGCTTCGGTGAAGTCCGTGATGGTAAACTGCGAGTCGAGAATCATTTTGATATGAAACACGGAAACTTCTACGGAACTCCGTATGATACAGTAGGAGAACTGACACCGAATGCTGAGATGTACAGTGAAGTCAAGAGTATACGTCCAGCGTACGACGATGAGATTGCTATGTATTATCTTGGAATGACTAACAACAAATAAGATTATGGCTGAAGAAAGAAAATGTACGAACTGCGCATTCTGCGATAAATTCAAATACAGTCCGAAAGACCCGGACACAGAACAGATGTTCCGCTGCTGGCAACGTCCAGAAGTCTGCGACCATGCATACGTCCGGAAAATATCCGAAGCAGAACAAGAAAAGGACGTCTGTGATGAGCATCGCTTTAAAGAAGAGCGAGAAGCTGAACTCTTCGAGAAGGCGAAGCACGATTACGTCACATATAAGAGACGCATCAAGGAACTCGAAGAGAAGTACCCATCTCTGAAAGACCTTGATTGCTCTAAATATCCGAGCAGGGTTTGAACTGACTAAGAAGAAAATGGATTTGTATAACAGGGCAATCCTGATGGAACAGCAAAAGAAACAGCAATAAACAATGGCAGACAGAAATACTAAATTCAAAGATCTTAAAAAAGGAGATCATCTATATTGGGTTAATATAGATCGGAAAAATTATCAGCCAATCTTTTGTGAATATGAATTGGTTGATGATATGACATTTACTGGGCCTGAAAAATATGAATACGAATGTCATATTATTCCAATAAACTATAATCCAGAAACAGATTATTGGTGTGGCCCGAAATGGGATGGAACACCACAAAGATATTGGCCGGGTCTTGCATTTGAAGATAATGGGCAAGATTATCAAATGACTACATGTCTTGAATATGCAGAAGAATATTATAAAAAATATTTTGGTGGCTTATTAAAAAATCTTGATAAAGAAATTAATAAACTTCAAGGAAAAATAAATCAGTTAATATCATTAAAAGAATACCACAAAACACAATTTGAACAATTCGATTTCAGTAGAAAATCGTGATTATAAACTCTAACTATTATCCAAGAAGCAGGTACAATATATAGAAAATTTATGGCTAAAAGAGGACACAGCGCACTGCCGACATATTCATACAAAGAATTCAAGAAGAAACTTGAGTCTCTTGGGTTCTTTGAACATCATCATAATTCAACCCATACAGTTTTTGCTAATAAAGAAGGTTATTATGTTACAGTTCCATTCGGTAACAGGAAAGAAATTAATGCCATAATGACGACAGTGACTCTTCAGCGCATCAAAAATAACCAGTGCAGAAAATTATAATTTATGGAAGTCATTCAAAGTTTCACGATAGACCATACTTGCTTGAAGCCTGGAATTTATATTTCCAGACAGGACAAAGGCTTCACAACGTTTGACTTGCGCATCACCGAGCCTAATAAAGAGCCCGCAGTTGCTCAAGCAGCAATGCATAGCATCGAACATCTGATGGCAACGTGGTTCAGAAACAGCAAAGTCAAAGACGACGTCGTCTATGTAGGACCGATGGGCTGTCTGACCGGCATGTACATCATTATGACCGGAAATTATACAGTAGAAGATATGCGAGAACTGACATTATCTTGCCTGCTGTGGATTCTGGATCAGAAAGAAGTGCCCGCTACAACGCCCGAAACATGCGGAAACTATCTTTTGCACGACTTGCCAATGTGTAAGTGGGAGTGCGCACGCTACTACGAACGCTTGAAAAACGACTTCCACTCAGAGTACACAAAACTTCAAGTTACATTAGAAGACGGAAAAGTCTTCGCGGACGCTTAATACGGAAAATTATGAAAACATTAGGACAACTACAAGTCGGAGATACGTTCTACGTCATCGATTATGACGAGGGCAAGCATATATCAAATGTTCACGAGAGAATCGTCGGCATCATCACTGACATTGCTATCGGGAAAATCGTAAAATACCTGGACGCTGAAGGCAACCCTCATGGTATCACCGTCACTGAAGACGAATTCGATAACACCAATGCTACAGCTTATTACTTGCAGGCAATCTGTAGTGATAAAGAACGCTGTCTGGAACTGCTCGAAGAAGATAAAACATCCTTCCTAAATAACCACAACAAATTATTAGCTCAATTAACGCCTTAAGGTAATCTGTTTCGGGATAACGTGACCGGACGTCTTGAGTGATGATGCTCTCGACGTCCGGAATTTTATGTCTGTAAATTTTATGTTCGTAAAATTATTCTGGTTTCATAACGAATCCAATATATCGTTTCAAAGCAGCAGCAATAGCCCGCCTATGATTGCTATTGCAAATGAGAACAGTGTTCCCAGGAGAACATACTCAGTCAATCTGAAGTCAGATGAGTTCTTGATGTCTGAGAATCTGAAGACGGACTTCGCTGTTATCAAGAATCCCACTGCCGAGAAGTTGTGCGTCGCTACAAATGTCACGATCAGTATCCTTTCAATGTATCCGATCCACTTGCCTGCGTTCGGAAGACCCGTGTAATCTGGAACATTCGAACTCCACTGCCTGAATATCCGTTCAATAAGTAAGGACGTAGGCATAGTCATCGCTGAATATACTATCAAATACTTCCAGGCAGATGCTGAAGCCAGGAAAGATTCTACAGATGACCATAGCTGAGCGACATCTCCGGTGATTAACATCCATATTGCTGCCAAGACGCATAAGTGAGCAGCCTGGTCTGCGAGAAACCACTTCGCATTGTCAGACGTCCAGTGTGTCTTCGCATAATCAATAAGGAAATGAGTGATGAACACTGCCGGAATAATCCACCATAGACTAAACATCCCTAATATAATATACACTGACAGTGCGTTGATGAGAGCGTGGACGCTGAGTGCGATGAGTGAACGCTATTTTGATTTCGCAATGAAATCACTTTGTAAGAAGAAGTCGCCGATGATGTGACCGGCAATCAATTTGAGCATTGTTATCATATCTTTTGTTCGTCAGTGTACATTTTAATCCGGTCTTCTGACCATTCTATAATCTTCTGCATCTCTGAGTAGTTGGATCCACTCAATGATGTAGACAGTGTCGTCGTAAGGATCTTGAACTTCTTGCATATATCTTCTCTGGACTCTCCTAGCATCATAGCCAACGCAATCTTCGCACGCTTCAACGTCCACTAAGAAATGATGACAGACAATGCTGTCGTCGAGATGAACATATCTGAATTCAACTGTTCATCTCCGGACTTAAATACGAGTCTCTCCTTAATCTTGATTTTATCCAGCCCGTGTCCTGAGAATATAAATGCCTGACCGTTGGACAATGTGACCTTACTGTCAAGTTTATCTGCTGTTCCAAGTCCGATGGAGATTCGAACGTCGTAACGTTGAGTGGGAGTAGGGCTGGATGAGAGGATAAACGTCCGGATTAATGTCGCCAGCTTGATTGCGAGTTCAGGTTGAAAGAGTACGATCTGGAACGCATCTCCCCTGTAGATCTCGAATTTAATGTCCGGATAATTCTTCTTCTGTTGGTTCAGGAACTTATTGAGAGACTTCATCAGACTTACGCCTGCGTCGGGAATCTTGGATGAGTTCACTATATCTCCAGTTAATACAGATACAATCATATATATGTCACACGAGTGAGTATTTTCTCTATTTATCTGTGCTGAAGTCAAGATTCGACGCTGGAGTCGAATTTCAAGAATTCGATTCTGAAGTAGAATTCATCATCAATTGGGATGATTTATACGTCCACATAAAATATTTTTGAAAAAAGTTCTCCAAATTAGAAACTAAATTGAAAACACTGCGTACTATATACAGAGGCGGATGTCTGGGACGCCGCTTCAAGACTCAAGTTTGATATGAGTTGCTACGGTGGTAGCGAGAGATGTTCTCTCATAGATTCCCTCCGAAAAGGAGAGTTGAAAACTCGGTCTCCACGAAAACCAAGTAGAGAAGTTCCGGCTTGAGTAACATGTTTGGGATAAGGGAACAAATCAGACGTTTCGAAAGACCCCTCCGTGGGGCCGACTCCTGATAATCGATGGAGAATTACAATAAGAACGTCTTAATCCGGCCCACTATAAGCCCGCCTCACCTGGACGACCGGTGACGCAAACTACGAGACGTTCTCAAGTTCTGCTCGCTGCTCGGCTGGTTAGAAGACGAAGGCTCTGATTCGCCGGAATTTCCACTTTAGTGCTCTCACCTGGGTAACCGACCTGATTGCGAGGCTGTGCGTGGACGCATGCAACAAGAAGCATTGGGCAATACAGACGACGGTTTGTTAACAAGAGCCAAACTTTACCGCGAGTTTCCACCCAAAACATTATAATGGTTCCAGGAGTCCCTCAGTGATGAGGGACTTTTTTATTTTGTAAATATTCGAGCGATATTTAAATATTCGGGTTCATAATCAACCCAGATATTCGAATATAGCGCTGATATTTAAATATCAGGACAGCGATATTCAGATATCTGAGATATCGTGATACATCCGATAATGTAATATCTTTCGGATATATAACGAATCTTGATTATTAGATATAAAAACGATATTTCAGCGTCAGATGCAAATTTCTCATCAATTCTTTTTGCAGATCCAAAATAATTTCGTATCTTTGCACAGCAAATTAAAGAACGATAGTTTATATGGACGTCAACCCTATAATGATTCACATCATATGCTTGCTTATAGGAGGTCTTGTCGGCATTGGTCTCGGCCAGTGTATGTACTTCATCCACAATCTTATCAAGAAGTACTGGCCGTATAATTGCTTGTCGTCCGAACAAGATATGGCTATTCACGAAGCAGGCCATATTCTTGCCTGGTTGAAGTACTGCCCTTGGTGGAACAACGAATACGCATACGGCCAGCACGCTGAGCATATGAATTACGTCTGTATCAATCCTCGAACCAAGAATGGTCACTTAAATATGGACGGAGTCAACGTTGATTCTAACAAGGACGTTCATAAGTATCTCTTATTGGGAGGAATCGCAAGCACGATGCTTTACGATGGTCGTCGTCCTACACTGCTGAACCTTTACTTTTATAAGTATCTACATGGTTGTAGTTCGGATTTAAATCGTATCCGAGCAATAGGGATGTCGAACAGAGAAACGTGCGCTTGGATCCAAGAACAGATGACTGATATTGATGAGTACGACAGAGAATTCCTGGACGGCGTTGCGAAGCATCTCGTCAAGTACAGTACCGAAGATGATAACGGGACGAAGATTATCTCGAAGTCCTGGCTGAAGAACTATGCGAAAGCATATAGAGCCGGTGACGCTATATTGTAGTGTGGACGTCCGCATAAGAATAGATGAGTGATTCTGAGTATAATTTATAGTTGATATAACATCATACTAAAACTTTCATAGTGTAAATACTTTTTGACTGTCCCACTCGCGAGAGCCGGACAGTTTTCTTTTATATAGACGTCCGTAGAAAACTAAACACTCGCTGCTGAGTACAATATATAACAACCTGAAAAGTTTTTTACTTCATCTAAGTCTGCCTTGCTCGTGATGAGTCGGGCAGATTTATTTTCCGGACATCTCAACTTCTTCCCCCTTCAGCAATTTTTGTTGCCTGCATTGAGAAGACGATCGCCTGCGCTCGAAGTTTTATAATCCAGATGACTGCTTTTCTCACTTTTATGCGGAACGATACTCAGGATTCGTAACGAAACCAATTATTATATGGACAATTCGGACTCGAATTCTGCAACATGCTTCACTTTTTCTTGAAAGCTGGCAAGCTTTTTTGCGATCGCGCTGAGAAATTTGTCTTCATGTTGAGAAATTTGCTGTCCTGCTGGACAATTAATAATTTGGTTTCATAACGAATCCAATATATCGTTTCATTTTAACCGGACGTCCGTACTATACTCTCTGTTATCCAGGTGATAAATAAAGAAAATTAATTCTATTATATCAACAATGACTGTAGAACAGAAGAAGGCTCTATACGAGAGCATTATGATGGACGTTGCGAAGATTGTGAAGCGTCGTATCCTGGAAGCAGACTCCGATAAGCAAGTAGTTGTCTTCACCGGCAAGTCAAAGTATTTCGAAGGAGATGCTGTCGAGAAGTTTATCGAGAAAAATACAGACTTCAAGACAACGCACGCACTGAGCGATAAGACTTACCTGCTTATCACCGGTACCAAACCTGGTCCAAACAAACTGGCAGATGCTGAGAAACGCGGAATCACCGTAATGGGTGAAGATGCATTCTGGGAGAAGTATGGCTTGACAGATAAACTGCCTGAACCAAAAGCATAAGTGGGATATACATCATCTGAAATAAGGACGTCTGAAGCACACTGCTTGAGATGTCCTTTTTCATTAGGGATAATCCTTGTACGAATAGGGAATTCTCTTTCAATCTATTGTTCGTTTAAATAGTCCAACTAATAAACGAAACTTCAAATTCATTATGAAATCATTTATTCTTTCAGTAGCAGCATTTTTCCTAAGCTTAAGCAGCATTGATGCTCAGACAGCAGTTTATTATTCACCCGTGTCATCTAATATGGAGATTGGAGTGGGCTTCGACGTCAAGACTAGAGAAATCATCTTCAGTGTCGTCGAAGAGTCTGGGGTAGACGTCCAGTCAAACATTACAGTTCTGACTCGTGATGGTAAAGTAGCGTTCGAGAAGACAAATGATGAGGCTACGGAATACATCGTCCCTAAAGATGAGAACAGCAACTTCTACATCTATTCATATAAGATGAACTCACGGGAGTATTTCAAGTTGATAACGAATCTGAATAAGTTCGGCAACATCATCGTCATCGACGGAGTCCAAGTCAGCAGCAAAGCGTTCGCTAAAGCAATGATGGAGATATTCAGAGATGTAAGATAAACAGTAACAAATATAGTACAGGACGTCTTAAGTGTGATGCTTGAGGCGTCTTTTTGTTAATGACTGTTAAATAACTTACTTTATAGTTAAAGAGTGTTTAAAAACTTGCAAAATTAAAAACTAATTCGTACCTTTGCAGTACAAACAAAATTTCAAAGGATATGAAGCGGTTAACAAAAGAACATTTCAAAGTTATGATAAAAGTCTGGTTGAATGCCGGACGCAAAACGAATTCGCAGTTACTGAACAACTACGAGATAAAATTGTTTAACGACCTCGTGAAAGAAGGTTACGTAGAGATTGTTGACAAGTTCTA
>Ga0256404_1005053_pt1 | contig 23953 bp, 32 predicted proteins | sample RumenRJG_01DNA_FD_185990 | JGI IMG/M metagenome (GOLD analysis project Ga0256404, IMG submission 185990) | Bovine rumen microbial communities from Lethbridge, Alberta, Canada - RJG_01 | ecosystem: Host-associated > Mammals > Digestive system > Stomach > Rumen | place: Canada: Alberta | collected... | reverse complement strand
TTTTTCCTTCCCACCCGTATTTATTGACCATCTTAGTCGCCGCATCAATAAATTCCATCAATCCCGCTCTGTTCGTGATCTTATTCATGTTTCCTTCTTTCTCCGGGAGCCTTGCCCCTCCCGGTGGGCTAATGCTTTATCTCAGGAACATATCAACATGGCTATTTCTGAATGTCGCTGTTTCACCGCTCAGAAGGTGAAGTACAAGATATTCATGAAACTCATCAATTCCGTCTGCATCCGTATCAGCTTCGATTTCCTCTGCTTCCTTGCCGCCCTCAATGATGTCCCAACCAGATATACCACCGTAAACTACTTCTATTTCTTTGCCAAGATCTTCGGCTGTCTTCGCAGTGTATTTGCATCCTTCATATACGAACAGGCGAACATTCGCATCTGCGAGATTTTCGATTGTCATTGTTCTGGTGTACTCTTTCTTCATTTCCGTTCCCTTTTCCTTTCCATTTCTGCCTTACCTTCCTTACATCTTCATTGTATATCAATATTAGTATATTGTCAATAGTTTTTTTGTGATTCGGACAAAAAATTCAAAAAAAGATCACCCATGCCGGAGCATGAGTGATCTTCACAAAAAAGGAGGTGAATATAAGCAAGAGAGCAATCAATCGTCACGGCAATGGCGAAAGATTACATCCTTCCACTTGTAAACGATGGTCTTTACATGACGGACAGACAAGTCAAACTCTTCTGCCAACGGTTCAAAGCAGATGCCATCAAGCATCCTGCGCTTCATGATCTGCCTGTCACGTTCCTTCGGTATCCATTCATCGATCAGATGGGATATCTTGCTGAGAGGAATTTCCGGGAAGTCATCTTTCATCGCTTGACCTTTACACGTCCATCGCCACCACAACGAGGACACTTCTTATAGCCAGAATTACCACCAGTTTTACGAACTCTCCGTTTCACCGTCTGTCTGATCCGTGCCATGGATGTCTCCTATTCCTGCGACATACGCCGCACCATTTCCTGTGTCAACATCCTGCGTGACCTCTTCTGTGATAAATTGCGACTCATAATATATCCACCCGGCATTCGTAGCAACCAGCGCAATGAATATCATGATGCACAAAATCCAAAGCCTCTTGATGACACGCTCCATGCGAACCATTTGATCCTCATGAACAAGGTAATCAATCTTATCTGGTGCTTGTCTCTCCATAGCGTTCCCTCCTGCATCTGATTATACCACATATCGGGGTATCGTGCCTAAATTTCAACCTCTTTCACATAAGCACCCTGATACAGATTGTCGGGCTTGAATGCCTTTCGGATTTCTGCCGCCCTCTTCTCTGCGTTCTCCTTATCCCGGAATGACCCACAGAAAACACGCCACCAACCGCCTCCGTATTCCTTGAAACATTGATACCCTGTTTTATCGCTGATTTTGGTCATCGTGCTGTCCGCTTTTGCGACACTGTGATCCGCTTCCACCTGAACACGGTATCTCTTTTCCTTCGGCGGTTCTGGTTCTGGATCGTGGGTCGGAACAGGCGTTGGAATGGGAATAGGTTTGATGCCGTCATACTGAGTCAAATTGTACTTCCGAATTAGATTCATGACCTTGACTTCATATCCGCTGTCCGTTGCATAGCCTTCTGGATGCGCATCTGTCCCTGTGCCGATACGGATTGCATGGATAACCTGTGCAGGATCGGTCATCCCCTTGATGCGAGCATACTTATAGCCTTTATCATTGCGAACATGCAGAAGAAAAGCGGCATAATCTTCCATGCACTGTCTGTATGACTTAAAAACACGGAATGCGGAGAGTCGCTGAACCACTCTTCCGTTTTCTTCCTCCGGCGAGTATTTACTGTATGTTGTGCCATCCCACACGCTCCATTCTTTCCATGTGCTGTTGATCAGTTCGGCTTTCATACCGAAAATGTTGTGCCGCTTCGCAAGGTCGGTTTTACCCCATCCTGTTTCCAGTGATGCCTGTGCAAGCATAACACTCGCCAGAAGCCCGTTATTCGCCGCCACAGCCATCGCATCAGGGGCAAGCATGGCAATCCACCCTTCAGGCGTGTAATCGCCGTCTACGGGCGTTTCTGACGGTTTGGAGGTGTAGATGCATTTCCCATCACCATCATATACCGAAAAGCCCGGATGAGCGTCCGCACAGGCAATCGCATTGTTTTTGTCGATGTCTGCTTCGATCTGTGTTTCCGGCTTATCCCATGCCATCCGCACCCGAAACCATTCAATCGGTGCGCCGCCAATGGACGCATGAAACGTTTCCCACTTGGATTCATCACCGCTGTCTGCGTTCCATCCGATAACGCCGGGACAACATTTTCCGTTGCAATCATAATGCCGGATCACATGATCTGCATCAATGCCATACAAATCCATGATGTATTCGGCGGCTTCTTTTGCCTTCGCCAGAACCGCATTCGTGAAGTAATAAGCGGAATCATTCGGAACGGTGATCTTGCCTTTAGTATTGCCGGAACAAATCTCCAGTGACACGCAGTTACTGTTCTTTGCCACCCCGTATAATCTGCCGCCTTTTGTGTTGTACCTTCCACCGCCGACAGCCCAACAATACCGATTCCATGGGTCAGGATTGTACTGCACCAGACCTCCCTCATCCACGATGTAATCAGCCGACCCACCTGCTGAAGGATTTGCGAACCATGCCGCACAGCTTTCCGCTGATCCTGCCTTACAGGAAACTCCGGCTGTGTAGTGGATAGCAAGCCACTCGATCTTGCGACCGGGAGCCGCCGTTGTATTGGCTGTTCCCGTCTGTTTTTTTACATTCATTCAATCACCTTTCATTCCTGCAAAAATAATTGCTATAACCAAATATCCTGCGACAAGTACAAGCCGCAGGATAATTCTTATCTCTTCTTCGCTCATCCGTCCACTTCAGGAAGTCCGGCAAGGCTCGTCAGGATGGAAAGCACAGCCGCCAGACAGGATGCGGAAAACACCATTGTCCAGTTGACTTCTCCCATGACAGCCGCAGTTCCGATGGTCGCAATCGCCGTCTGTGCGCAGGTCTTAACCGCCCTGATTGCGGCACATTTCAGCCACTGCTTTGTAAAAATACCCTTCATTTCCCTTCTCCTTTCCATAACCAATTCTTCGTATATGCATCTTCTCCGCAAACACCGAATACCGCCGCTCTCTTTCCTTCGGCGGTACTGACATTCACAGCAGATTTCATTTAGCGTCATCATGCCGTTCTAAATCATCAATCCTGTGATTTGCCGTCTTCTGCTTCTCTTCCAGAACGTCTGCCCTTCGTTCCAGTTCATACGTCCTTTCGATCAGGTTGTTGTGCCGCATCACCTTCTGTTCCAGTTGCTCAAGCCGATAGCTGATAAGCACGATGTTGTCATTGTGCGCTTTTGCTGTCTTGGCGTTTTGGAAGTGGTTGTTTATCATGCACACAATGATCGCCGCTCCTGCAGAAATCAACGATGCTAAAATTGTTGGGTTCATTGGTTTTTACCTCCGCATTGCGAACTTCATTTTGTGCTTTTATTCTACCATCAACTCTTCATTTTGTGGTATCCTGCGCACACATTTGCTGAACTAAACTCCTCTTTGGTTCAGTGATTGTAGTGTTACTGCAATTCGTCCAGATGTTTTCTGATTATTGTTTTTACATCCTCTGGGGTAAAAAACATCCTTTGCCCCAACGGTATTGACACAAGATAATCCTGCCCCTCTTTAATAAGAATCCAATAGATCTTTTTGTGGTTTGATTATCGCATCATATCCACGTTTTGGGGTATTATAGGTAAACTAAAGCCTTTTTTAATCACTTCGGTGCTTCTGTTATGTGAGATGTTACTTACTGCCATATAAAATGACACTGGTCAGGTTACTTCCAACGTCCTATTGCTATCCATTCAACCACTACATTACTTTGTGTAGAAATATCGCCTGTTCCAGTATCCCATACATATAAGGCAAAGCCATCAGTATATTTATTGCTACCAGCAACACCATAGATGCTTCGAATAGTTGATGCAGCATTATACTGTGGGGTAATAGAGACTTGATAGCTATTATCTAAAAATCTCATTGGAAACATTATTGTATTTCCACTTTTAATATTTCCGGTTGTGCCCCGTTGAATCAACGTCCCGTCAGGCATCTTGCAATAGTATCCATTACTATTTGTGCCACTGTCGTTCGTAACCTTTTCGATTGTACTTGTCGCCATCCAATTCTCGGCGTTTTACGCCTCAGACCTCCTTTCTGTCTTAAATTGCCCTTTAAGTAAGTGTTAATGCGATTTAAAGTTACTTTTAATCAATAACCATAGTATTTTGAAAGCTGCCCGCACATATATTGCCCGAGCAGAATATACCCATCATCGTTAAAGTGCGTCCCATCGGTTGTCAATCCATCTGAGGACGTTCCATTAAACTGATTGATCGGACATTCTGTCATGTCAATAAAAGCAAGTTTGTATTTCTCTGCAAACTCCTTCAACTTTTCATTTATCTCTGCCAAACGAGTCGACCATGTTCCACTTTGTCTTGTTGTCCCGCAAATAACAATCTGCACCTTTTTCGTTTGAGAATAGATATAATTTATGCACCGATAAACAGCACCCATAACCGTATCCTCTGTCGTATCGTTTATCGTGCCGATTACAACATCACTATTTGATGCGTCATTGATGCCAAAAGCAAGCGTAATCAAATTTGCGTTTGCAATATTTGTGGCCTGTATTTGCTCCAGCGCATTATTGCTCGCATACCGTTTCGACACATACCCCTGTCCTTTTACGGCGACATTTGTTGTTATCAAATTATGCTTGTCTCCAAACGCCTCCGGCCATGCATAATCTGATTTTGTTCCGTCAGGATGCGCACCCCAACAAACAGAATCACCAAATGCGTAATAGTGCATTGTACCGAGATATCTATTATAATTCCCGACAAAAACCCAGTCCCCGATTGTTGAACTATCTACAATCTGCCTTATAGCTAAAACGGTTTTTTGGGGCACTGCTGTTCCGTTTGACTTCAGCGCTGAAACTGCAATCTGAACCCTTTGACTTGTTGCTCCATCGTTTTGTGATCCGGGCAAAGTTACAATTGAATACCATCCGCCATCAAACTCGCTCATGTCTGTGACCCATCCTTTTGAAAGGGCAACAAACGTGTTAATAGGCAAATTGCTTGCCAGATTTGAATACTCGCTTGTGGCTGTCGATGAAGTAAGCATGATTCTTTTCAAATAGCCGTTATCATCTATTCCGGATATGAGTTCTTTCCATTCTGAAAACACTGATCCTGTGTATAGCACGTATCTATAATATACGTGCTTATTTGTTGTAAAATACATTTGGACAACATTTCTACGGTCTCCGGCGAATCCGGGGAAAATAACCAAACTCCCACCTTTTTGAATTGGGAGATTGCCTATGCTTGATACATTTGACGCATCAATATTGTACGTTCCCGCTGTAACTATGCTATCAAGGTCACCGGATGTGATTTCCCTGTCATACCCAACCACTGTCGGTTTGTCATATCCTTGCAAAACTGTAACCCATTCTGCACCATTCGCTTCAATTGTATTTCCACTTCCATAATCAATCATAAATAGAATATAATGAGTTGTTGACGGAATATTGACATCGACTTTTCCGCTACTGATATCAGTAATATATTTATAATTTATAAAAGAACCCGATTCATGATTATTTGAAGCATAGTGATATATCCATAATTTCTTTGACCTGTAAACTGTTGGAATGTTGAAAAATGTAACGGTCCCTGATTCAACAGGGATAAAGTCAACAGAAGAAATATATCTTTTGTTTGTTTTTTGACTTACTGTCCCATTCTGTGCTTCAATCACATTGTTTTGCCATTTTCCATTAAATAGGTTCGGAATATACCTTAATTGCTCAGACAAGAGCATTTCTGTGTTATCAATTGCGCTCTTTAAGTCATCAGCAGACTGCGCCAAATCTTCCTTTAACGCAGTTGTCTCTTCTCTTCCGGCTTCGTCTATAACCTCAAAAGTATCATCCCCTATAACGACATGGTGCATTGTTTTGTCTGCCATTATTAGTCCTCCTTTCTATTAAAAACCAAGTGTCACAAGACCATCACCTGATGCTGTCAGGAATAGCGTTACAGCACCAGCCTGACCATTGACTGACGTTACATCACCGTTTGTTACTTCGAATGTCACCGTTGTTCCGTCTGTCATGGTAATTGTGTATGTATCTACCTTTCCGGCAGTACCTGTCTTCTCGATGCTTGCGATGCCGTTCCCGGTTTCACCCTGAACACCCTGAATGCCTTGATCGCCTTTATCACCTTTATCGCCTTTGGCTCCAGTATCACCCTTGTTGCCCTTTTCGCCTTGGATACCCTGATCTCCTTTGTCTCCCTTATCGCCCTTTTCGCCTTTGTCACCTGCGGGGATGCCGAAAGTCACAGTTCCGTCCTCAAACTCAGCCGTTGCTTCACTTCCTGACGGCAGAGTGTTCACCTGAACGTCATTGATTGCGTGGTCGTTCAGGAAATCCATCAGTAAGTCAAACCAATTACCTTCAGGCATGGTTCCTGACGCAAGGGATTCTTTCACGATGGTTTTGTAAACACTGGTCTTTGCCAGTGCGTCATTTACATACCATCTGATCTCGCACTGCCCCACTCCTGCATAAGCGGTGTCGGTTTCGCTGACCGTCCACACAATCTCATTTCCTTCACGGACAATAGGCACGGGGTAGGGATTCTCGTCCTGACTACGCTTATGAACAAGAATAGCGTTTCCTTCACCAAATTTATCTATCAAACCCTGAATATTAATCCTGATTTGCCGGACATTATTCTCACCTCACCTACCAAGGAATATGTCCCGGAAACCAAGGGATTTTCTGTCAACTATAATCATGATTACCTCCCAACGTAATAGCCACCGTTCCATCACCGATCGCAACAAGGTCATACTCTTCGGCAGAAAGCGTTCCGTCAGGCGCAATACTGAGGTTTTCCCCAACCTTGATGCCGCCAAGAGTTGTTTCCGTTGCTGGTCTAAGCGGTGTTACCACTTCGCAGTTCATGTCGGCTTCCATATTCATTTCTGTATCCGACGTTTCAAAATCAACATTCATCTCAAGAGGCTCACTCATCAGATAACACCTCCCTTTATGATTTTCTTGACAGGTAACGTAATGATCTTTGATGCCAAAGCCGTTCCATCGTTAGTCCGTACACGCACTTGAATGTCAACCATGCTATCCGCTGAAAGCTTCAGCGTTTCGCTCTGTGTAAGCTTATATTCCAGTGTGTCTCCGTCTGCAGTGGCTTCCGCAAGGGTCTTCTCAAGCCGTACGGTTTCTTTCTGCTTGAAAGACACATATGCAACAGCCAGAGTGTTTACGGCAAAAGGCAATTTGAAGCGTAAGGTTGGCGTTGTTCCTCTATACATAATCATTCTCCTTCTGTCTCAGGTTCTTCTTCCGGCTCAGGTTCCGGCTCAGGTCTTGGAATCCGATCATCAACCTCGCTCCGTCTGACAAGACCAGTCATGTCCAAAACGGTGCACTGAACATAGTCCGTATGTTCGTCATGTCCATATCCATACGCACCGAAGTAAGCGTGGAAACTCTGAAGCGCATCTGTAAGGCTGTCCTTTACGACCACGCCTTTTTCATACGTTCCGTTTGTGTGCTTGATCTGTACCAGAAAAAACTTCTCTTCCATGTCCTTCTCCTTCCGTTAATTCTGTTTCATGACGAGGATTACAGTTACTGTGGTTGCGGTACTACACGTTCCGTTCAACACCAATTTTCCTGCCGATGTTGTCCATGTAACATCCGTTGTTATCGCTGACGAATTGCCCCAGACGCACTCTACCACAACATGATTCGCCGTGATCCTGCTGTCCGTGATCGTGGCAATGTCGCCTGTTGTTGCCGTCACCGCCTGATCCTTAAACATTAGACAAAAATCAGATACCCGTGCCGCTGAAGATGCCGCTGATGCCGCTGAATCGGATGCCTCAGAAGCCTTAGTCGTTGCCGTACTCGCCGCATTGGATGCTGTCGTTGCTGATGTCGCCGCTTCTCCTGCCTTAGTCGTGGCTGTGCTTGCCGCATTGGAAGCTGTTGTTGCTGATCCTGCCGCCGCAGATGCTTTTGCCGTGGCGGTTGTCGCCGCTTGGCTTGCTGTTGTTGCGGATGCCGCCGCCTGATCTTTGGATGCTCTTACCTCTGATCCAATGGCAACAAGGGTTAAAACCTCATCCTCCGAAATGACGGATTCATTCTCGACCGGGTTCTTTTCCACACGGAGCGTAAAAGGCGAAGTCCCGGCGACATTTCCTGACACAGCAACTTCGATGATTCCCGGCATATCTCCTGCGACCGTTGTCATCTGATTAGTGATATCAAAATAGACAACCGTCCTTGTGCTGTCGCATCCAAGCGCAGGGTTATAGATAACGGTATCATCCGGCTTACGAATGCGGATATTACAAGCCGCTCCTGTAGGCAGAGGATAAGCCACACCTGCCATGTTCAATGCGACTTCAAGCACAGGGAGCGATCTGTCATACTGCACGACTCTGATCACATCCGGCACGTTGCGTCCGACCAGATCAACATTCGCCCTGTGCAGAATCTTCTCACTATCGATTGTAATCTCATTCACTTCCGTTGAGATCGGTGTGATCGATCCTGCTCCAAGCGGTGAGGCAAGCGTAGCAAACAGCTGAACGGGGTTCTGATCAATGACAATATTCAGCGGTGAAGTTCCTGCTACCTGAGCACCCACCACGACCTCGATCGTGGATTCAAGCTGACCGGGAACATCCGTCATGTCATCGCCAATTTCAAAATACGCCGTTGATCGTGCGCTGTCGCATCCAGTAGCCGGAAGGTATGCCGTTGTTCCGTCCTGCTTCAGTATGCGGATGTTGCAAGCCGCTCCTGACGGAAGCACATACTCATTCCCGGATGACAGCAAGCGCACTGCAAGCACTGGCAATGTATCATCGTACTGCACGAAGGTGACGGTTGACGGATAGTTGTTCGATACTAAATCAGCATCCGTTTCATGTACGATCCTGTCACTCGACAGGGTTATCACTTGCACTGGTGTCGTGATCAAGTCCATGCTCTACCTCCTTTACAGATGTATCATCCACGTTATCCATTATTTCACCACCATCCATTTCTGGTATCCATATTTCTTTTATCTTTGCCACTTTTTACCATCCTCCTATAGACCTATAAATTCTGCTCTATAGTCTTCAAACAGGTTAGTGACATAGCCGTCATCCCGTAAATAACCATCAGAATGTCCTGTATCGTACGGATACCCCATATCATCTACCTGTACTCTTCCACCTTTTCTAATTTTTAGTACGTTATGGTATAACATACTATAGCCATGAATGTTTGATACTTTTTCGAAAGTAGAATATTTGAACGCTTGTCTTACTGAGCCAAATATTGATGGATATAGCGCATGATTATTCATATTTATGTTTAATCGAATTCCTAACAGACCGCCAGTGCTATCAGTACTGTTAAGATCTGGATATGTCATTATTCTCCTATTTCCACTGACACTACTGTCATAATAATACATACCTGTTTCTGTTGCTAATTCCGTTCCAACAATACCAATTCCTGTTGAATAGCTAAATGCAGGAAATTCCCACCAAGGTTTTGTGCCATCATTCTCGGTAGAATAAAGTTTGGTAAAAATAGCTAAAGCTTTATTGTTGCTGTTTATTATTCCAACCCCATAATTGTACAACATAATATTATTATTCTTAATGTATGTTGAACTAATTGAAAATCCGCCTGATTGGTTTCCGATATATCCTGCATTTGCGGTTAAATATCCTTCTTTTGTGACGATAAACTTATTATTTCCTGCTTCTATCCTAACAGCCCTCAAAGTGCCAATTCTTACCATAGATGCAGTGATTTGTCCTGACATATCAATCGCCGTGCTATAAGTGCCGTTATAGCCAGTTGAAGAATAGCCAAGACCATTTTTATTCCATCGCCATAACTTCTGTACCGTCTGAAGATTCGGAGTTCCAACAAGCAGAAGCAATTCGTCAACTTTCCCCGAATTATCAGAAGAATGGAGCAAAACATATCCATTTCCGTTGTCAGTTATGTCCCTTATAACTTGTTCTATTTGCGTTGGCGAAACAGTAACTTCATCCGTGATGCCCTTCATCTGATTTGTTACGGTCTGAATAAATTTGTTCTTGTAGTTGCCAAGCTTCACGTTTATTACACGCTCGGTCAAAACATCATAGGTAAGTCCAACGCATTTTGCTGTCGATTCAATCCCATATCGCTCAAACTTGACCGTTACGAGATCGCAAAGATTGATGTCCTGTTCTGCTTCCGTCCCGGAGAAACTGACATCAAGGCTAACGGATGGAATCCCGATATCGTGTTCATTTATGTACTGTTGCGCCTTCGTCCGAAGCTGTGCCTGTGTTGGCGCATTGGAAAAATCAGATGACAAATCAAGCACCATAATCCGTGAAAACGGATACTCTCCAATGCTGATAATTCGTTCGTCCAATGATACATATTCAGACCCGCATTGCCAAAACGGATATACAGCCGTGTATACCTTTTCGCATTCTTCCTCCTGCTTCAGATCAATCATGCTGATGCCGTAGCGGATCACAACGCCTCTGTCCTCGCCTCGGTTCAGAAGCAGGTCTATATTGTATTCATCATAGTGATATTCACCAGTCCCATAGACATCAAGAAGCGAGCCACGCACGCCCCCCATAAGCGCACGAAATGATGTAGGCACAGACACTTTATAGCTTCCCGCTGTTGTTTTCTCCGTATCGAAGATAAAGCCGCAAGCCGGGATAGAATGATTCATCATCCCTTGTATCGCATCTGCAATCGTCCCTGTGGATGTGAAAGGCTCAACCGTCACCTTCGACAGATCATATACGATGTGCCTTGCATTGATCGTCACAAGCCCGTTTATAGCCTTACTAATCTTGTAGATTCGAAACGGCTGTGGGTTATCCTGATTGTTCGGTTTTGCCTTGATGATTGCCTCCTGCTCGATCCTGTCATACAGTGCGCCGCCAACCGGGTAAACCATTTCAAGTTCATATTGGTCATTCCGTGCCTCGTCAACCGTACAGGAAATGCAATCGGTTAAAAAGCCGATTGAATCCCTCGTAAATGTAGTTTTTTCTTTGTCATAAAGAACGGGAATCATATAAACTCTCCAACAATCTAAATCATGGGGATACAATACTCATATGCAATGTTTTATAGGTATTTGAGGATACCTGTACAGTTCTCTTATATAGTCCGTATACGTTAAAATAAGACCTATATGTTTTTATGGTCAAATATCCGTAATCATCCACCCCCGGATAGTATGGCTCTACCGATATTTCAGAATGTGTTATGTACGGTTCGTAACTACCTGACGGTACCGATAATTCGCCAACGTTATAAATTTTTTTGTTATGCATATGAAGATCTTTATTTATAGAAAGGCTATCAGTATCCCTGTAATATTCCAAGATAGTCTCATATGTTCCATTGCTTTTTTGGTTATACCACCCTATTTTATATCCATTAGAACTTAACACTAACCCAACTGTATCATTCGCTAACTTCCTAAAACTACCTATTTCATTTCCATAATTGATAACGAATAACCCATTAGTCGAAAGCTTTACGGCATCGTTATATATCGCATTTGCCGCAATATTATATCCACCTATTTTCCCAGAGGTGGCTGTCATGACCCCGTCTGATGTCACATGGAAAGTGCCATTACCGTTGCTTATTTCGATAGCAGACAAGATTCCTGTTGTGATCCTGTCTGCAACGATTGAACCATCCGCTGTCATTGCCGTACCGTACGTTCCGTTGTACCCAGTGGAAGAATAGCCAAGTCCGTTTTTATTCCAACGCCATACTTTTGTAGCTTCATTGATGTCAGGAGAATCACCCAATATCAAAAGTTCATCCGGGTTCGCAAGGTCTGGATTCGACTTGTGAATCATGACATAACCGCCAAGACCGTTAGTTATCAGGTTAGTCGCCGCAGATATTGCATCCTGTATCAATGCCTGATACTCGCCCTTTTCAACTGCGGAATACTGTTTCGCCGTTGTGTCAATAAACGTTGTCGCCTTGTCGCCTATTGTGATAGACTCCACACGCTCCGCAACTGCATCATAGACGTAGCGCACGCACCTGCTCTTCGTATTGATGTCCAGTTTTTCAAATCTGACCGTAACGTCATCGCCAAGCGCAATCCCTTCATACATATGAAGCGGTGCGGCTTCTTCGGAATCCTCGATGGACAGGTAGTTTATCGTCAGATTTACCTTCGGATATCCGATGTTTTCATCTGCGATGTACTTGTTTGCCGCTGTCCTTAACTGCGCTTGTGTTGGTACGGAATCCGGGAATGATTCCGTCAAATCAAGCGGCAGAACCCTGTCATGGTCAAACCTTCCCGGCACTCTGATCGTCTTTTCTGAAAGCATGACCAGTGTGTCATCCTTGCGGTAATACGGATAGACCAGTGTGTACATATCGGCGCAGTTTGCTTCCTGCTTCAGATCCATAAGGTTCTTGCCGTAAGCGATCACCGCCCCGTTGTCTGATCCTCTCCTTGTTTCAATGCCGATCTGATTGACGTTGTAGTGCAACTCACCGCCGTAAGTCTCAATAAAACTTCCCAGAATTGAGCGTGCAGACGTTGGTCTATCGCTTCGGAAAACACCATTCTTTATGATTGCATTGTTGAAGGAAAACGGCTGTATTGTAGCCAGTGCCGTTGCTGTGATCGTGCCAATTACCGCCGCAGATGTCTGCACCGTGAATGGCGGTACAACCTTCCCGGACAAATCATAACTGATGTGATGTGCAAGCACCGTCACGCTTCCGTTCATCGGCTTTGTGATCTTATAGATGCGGAAAGGCTGTGGGTCATCCGTCTGGTTCGGCTTTGCTTTTATGATCCTGCGGAGCGTCAGGCTCTTAAACAGCACGCCAGTGACCGGGTACGTCATCTCAAGGTCGAACACATTGTTCAGTTCTTCTGTCACGACACATTTTAAGGCATCAGCTAAAACGCCGATGCCCTGTGATGTAAATGCTGTTTCTGTCTGCTCGTATAAAATCGGCTTCATATGATCCACCACCTAGGAATGATCTTGACCTCAGTTACTCCGCTACCCGTCCAACTGATCTGCGTCTTTCCCTCTTTCAGCTCCGGGAAGTTGCCGCTTGTCAGCGTGATGCGGCTGTTTTTGTTCGTGGTTCCATAGTATGCGGATTGGCTCTCGCAATCAATATCGATTTCCGTACCTATCTCATCAATTGACAGCACCGACGTACCCACCGTCAGAACCGCCCCTCCTGTGCCTTTTACGGCGATTAAAGGCTTTGCCGTATAAATGGATGGGTTAGCCAGTAAAACGCCGTTATACGCCAAAATAGACCGCTCTCCGCTCCTCAAAAACCGCTGTGGCTTGCAGTTGAACTCAACCTTTGCCCTTCCAAGAGTCATAAAGCGGTTTTCAATGTCCATCGACTTGCAGTAATACGCAAGCCGAAACACATCATGATCATAGCTGTCTTCAAGCCTTGCATATCCCTTCGGCTTCATAAGCCATTCCATGACCGCTCTTACAGACTCGTTAAGTGTCTTCTCAAGTCCAACGATAGCAAGATCATATATCACCGTGCAGTTATTGTATGCGTCCTGCGTGATGATGATATCGCCGTTCCTCCCCGGAACGCTGATCACTTCCATCTTGCGCTCCGGGAAAGAATATGCAGGTGTAGACGCAACAATTACTTTCAAATCAGCAGACGACCTGCCATCCCATACAATTGTTTCTGACTTTAAGCCCATACCGCCGCCCTCATATCAACCAATGTCTGGAACCTGTCTGCTACTGCATCCGCTAAAGCGTTTACGTCCTGCCCTTCAGCCCCGTAAATGTTCATCGTAATACCATCAATCATTCGGATTGCTCCTGCATTTCCTTCTGCGTTGAAAGACATGCTCGGCGTATTTGCATCAACGACATTCTGAAGGTTTCCCATTGACGCAATGACTGATCCCACGTTATCGTCAATGCCCTTCGCCATACCAGCCATCAGGAAACCACCAATTTTGGCGAATTCCTTTGACGGAGAAGCGACACCGAAGAAGCTTTTTACCGCACCCAGAACATCGCTTGCGATCTTCTTTGCTTTTTCAATAACGGCTTTTGCGCCTTCCACCAGTCCATTACCAAGCCCGGATAATAGGTTCTTTCCGATTTCAAGGAACTTGTCTGGCAGATTGGTGAAGACGTTGACTACCTTTTCCTTCACACTACCGAAGAACCCTGTAATCTTTTGCCACCCGGTAGTAATGCCACGGTACGCCCCCATGAACTTGTCGCCAAGCCATGAGCCGACATTGCTAAATGCGCCTTTGATTCCGCTCCAGACACCGCTGAAGAATCCGCTTGCCTTAGACCAAGTATTGGAAACCGCTGTATATGCGCTGTTGAACTTGTCGCTGATCCATGTGCCGACATTCTTGAACGCTTCAGTAATCCCGCTCCAAATTTTCTTGAAGAAGTCAACCGCAACGCCCCATGCCGCCTTGATCTTGTCCCAGTTCATGATGATGGCAACAGCCGCCGCCGCAATCACCGCAACAATCGCTGTAACAGGATTCGCCAGACTTGAAATCAGCGGGATAATTGCACCTATCGCCTTTGCAATACCGCCTACAATTCCAAGCCCTTTAATTGCCGTCCATGCCGCCAACACTCCTGCAATAAGCTTACCGCCTGTTGTGCCAAGACCCTCCATGACCGCTTTCGTAATTTCCGGCCATGCGTCCGATACGGCTTTGCCAATTGCTTGCAGAATCTCAGGAATCGCTTTGATAATCGCCGCTATGATAGCCGGCAGGTTCTTCACAAGTGCTGTAAGAAGCTTAACTCCTGCCTCTGCAATCTTTGGTGCGGATTCCACAAGCGCATTGACCAGTTTTTCTATAATTGTTGGTATCTTCTCAATGATTTTCGGAAGTGCCGCTATCAATCCTTCCGCAAGTCCGATCATCAACTGCAAAGCCGCATCAACAAGAAGATCGATATTTTCAATCAGCCCATCGACAATTTCCATAACAGCATCTATTGCCGCAGGTATCAATTGCGGTAACGCATCAGATATACCCTTCGCCAACTGTAAAATGGCTTGGAATCCTGCTTTGATAATTGCGGGAAGGTTTGTGATGATTGCGTTCAGCAATGCCATCACTATTTGTGTGCCTTTTTCAATGACCTTTGGAATCATACCTGTCAAATTCTTAATAAAGCTGTCGATTCCATCCTCAATTTTGCCAATGGCAGACGAATCACCACTAAAAAGACCAGTGATGCCGTCCATTACACTTGTGATTGAAGGAAGAAAATTGCTAACAATCCCCCTTTTCGCACCATCAATCGCAGTGTTCATGTCCTGTAGAGAATCCTGATAAGCCGCCGCCGCTTTGACAGCATCATCTGACATAACGCCGCCAAGATCATGTACAGTCTGACGCATCTTTTCTGTGTCTTCTGCTGATGTGTTTAGTAATGCGCCTAATTCCTTTGCAGAGCCACCCAACAGTTTGCTTGCAAGTGCTGTGCGCTCTGTGCCGGACTCCATGTTTTGTAGACCTTCAATCGTTCGTGCAAATAATTCTTCTTGATTCAGTGATTGTAATTCTTCCTGAGTGATTCCCAGTTTTTCGAAGGAATCATCACCCTTTTCTGCGGCTTTCGAAAGCGTGATCATTCCTCTCTGCATCGAATCAATGCTTGATCCGCTATGCTGAAGAATCGCATCCCATTCTTGATAAGCCTCGGCAGATATGCCCATTTTCTGGCTGTTCTTATCGATGTGGTCACCAAAATCTGCAACCTCTCCTGCTCCCTTTACAACCGCACCACCGATTGCTGTAACAACAGCCGCACCACCTGCAACAAGAGCGGTTGCACCTTTTGCCGCCGCTCCTAATTTACTTCCGAATCCTCCTGCGGATTCGCTTGCGCCGTTTAAGCCTTTTTCGTACTCGGAAGAGTCAAGTGTCAGCTTGGCAACAAGATTCATAAGATTAAAGTCCATGCTCCGCTGATCCTCCTTCCGTCTTTAATCCTGCACGTTTAATGATGTCTACCGCTATTTCATCACCGCTCTTGTCAGGCTCTTTTGGCACTTCCATAATCTCCGAAAGCCGTGCAGACATATAATTTCCGCTGTATCGATGCGCTAAAATCGCATTGATGTTGTACAAGGCATCTGCGATGTAATAACGTTCCTGCTTTTTCTCCGCTTTTTGACGAATGGCAATGACACAGTGATCAAACACATAGTCATTGCCAAACAATTCAAGGAGATCAAGCCTTATTGTCTCTATGCACTCCGTGTACTCGTCAGCCCCCACTGTGCCAACGATGTAAAAAAACCGATTACCGCCTTATTGGTAAGCATTTCCGTGACGGATGTCAGGTATTCCTCGACCGTATAGTTATCAACATCCTTCGGCTCCACGAAGCAAAGAAGTGCAATCAGTTCAAGCGTTTCGTCCGGGTGATCCTCCATGATTGCGTCAAGGATCTTCGATGTGTTTTCGAGCATCTGTTTCCGGGCTTTCTTCTGATTCGCTTCAAAGATGCGGTTTCGCTCTTCCACATCCGCATCTTTATCAATCGTTTCAAGCTTCGGCAGGTTCTTCCTGATATTCAGAATATCCGTTTCTGTCAGCCACTTCTCAGCCGCCTTTTTAATGCGGTTCGTCTGACGCAGAAATTCAGACGGTTTGCACGTTGCAAGATTCTTCATTCTCTCTCCTTCTGATCAATATACGGGGTTTAAGACGTACCTGCCTTGCAGTAGATTTCAAAAGGCACTGTCTCCTGATCTTCGATGGTGTAATGTCCGTGATATTCGAAAGCCATCTGACCTTTCGCATTCTTGCCGGACTTGATCTGGAAACCGCTCTGATTCAGTGCGTTCATCAAATGAATCGCAAGGAATCCTGCGTTTGCCCCGGTATTCACATCGGAATAGTCACCAATCCACCAAACCTCTTCGAAGTCGGTTTTCAGCAGTTCTGATCTCGGAACAACCTTCGTTGTATCCGTTGCATCTATATCACCTGCCGCAACAAGCGATTTGATCACCGCAGGTGTGCAGGTAAGGAACGTGCCGGACATCGTGGGGTCATATCCATCCAGATGCTTCAGTTCGAGCATATTTGCAGGACAGTTATCCACATCCTCCCCGAAATCGGAAAAAGACGGATTGCTGTTAAACTGAATACCGCCCGATGTCGCACCCAGAATGTTTCCGATGGTAGCTGTTGAAGGTGTGAATTCATCAACCAGAATTCCCGCATTAAGCTGAAGGTGGGTGAACGCATCAGTTGGCAGTTTCGTAAACTTCATTGCCATTGTGTGTGCCTCCTATTTCTCAAAGAAACTCGATAACTATGTTCAAAACGATCCGTCTGATGTACTTATCTGGATCGCTCATTCTTTGTGCAAACGGTGTACCTCGCTGAATCCACACTTGACCGCCGTCATAAGGAATCTTTACGCCGCCAAGACCAAGCGCATCGCCTATCTCATCCGCTTTCTGACTAATCGCCCCCCATGAAAGGCTGTGATACCAGAGCGATGCTGTCAGTGCCAATGGTTCGTCAAAGTCTGATGTGGATGCCTCGTATGTGATGTACGGAAAGTCAATCCCCAACTCCTGTCTTGTTTCGTTATCAAGCAGGATTGTGTTGTCGATTGCCTCAAGATCAAAAGATGCCCAGAACGTCTGTAATGCTTGCCACTTATCCATTCGGGAGAGCCTCCAAAAGTTCAGCACTTGCCTGACGCATATCAAGACCTGCTGACTTCGGTGTCATGTTGTCTGAACCGTCAGATGTGATGCGTAGATACTTCCCGGAATTCAGCCTTTGAAGGATTTGTCCGCTTTCAAGCGGAATGTTCCGTCTTACCGTGACCGTATACAGGTTTTTAACGCCCTCAGAAGCGGCTATACGGGCTTCTGTGGAGTTATCCAAGACGATTGCCGCATCAAACTTCGCACCGGGCTTCCAGACAGGTTTAACACCGCCGTATGTATCCCTTTCCGTTGTCTTATCAATAAACTGGCAAGGCTCCATCGCCTCATCAAGTAGGCTCATAGCTTCCTCCATCGGTTCAGCCTTGATGCGAAATTTGCCACCCAAGGTTCTTTACCGCCTGAACCACCGCTTCCTGTATCTGTTAAAGAACCCTTCAGGGAGTACGAATACCCCCCGAAGGATTCACTTTGATACGGCTTATCAAGTTCTGCGCCATATGCAGTAAGCCATGCCTGTATTTCATTAAACAAGGCTAAGAAGTCCTGCGGAATCGCCATTGGAGCCACAATTCCTGTGAAGGTTTCATCTTCAAGATCTTCTACTGTTGAGCCATACTGATGTACTCCGTCATTAAAGACGCTACCGATGATCCTGAAATACTGACCGTTTTGAATGGCACCTTCCGCTTCAAGGCTTGAAAGATCAATATCGCCGTCGAGGGAGTGGAATTCACCGTGATACCTTCCTCTTTCGAACCAGTTATTGACTTCCCTGCATAAGGCTGTAAGCGTGATCATGACTTCTTCTTTCTGCCTCGTTTCGGCTTCTCCTGCGCACCTTCTCCAGATACGGCTGATCCAGTTTCAGCCTCCTTCGGCTTCTCCGGGACATCCATGACGGGTTTCACCCTTTCGGCGACTTCCTTCGCTTCCTTTGCCTCCTCAACCTTCTCAATCACAGGTTTGCCGATCAGGTTTCGGTTCGAACTCAGAAACTCAACTCTGTCCTCAGTAGGAGATACCCCATTTCTGGGGTATGTATCTCCTGCCTTGTACAGGTGTCCATTGTCTTCCAGATCGGAAAACGTAACGATCACCTTATAAGCCATATTCTCTCCTTATCAGGTTGCCGGAGTAACCGCTCTCGTGTAATAGGTTTTCCCGGAAACAACATCGGTATCCGCAGTCGGGAAGTAGGTATTGTCAGCCGCCTTCTCGAAGTACGTTGCGATATCAGCCTTTGCAGGAGACTGAACCGCAGTATATGCCTCAGTGCCGATATCAATCACGGCGATACCATCGATGTATTCTGCGAACAGAACCATACCCATCAGGGCGGTAGACTCGGAAACAAGCGTGCTGTAGTTGCCGTCAACATGGAATCCGATCAGCGGAGTGTCACCGTCAACACGGAACTCCAGACCTGCTTTCGCAAAATCGCTCTCAGCCGGGTTGATGTAGTACAGCACAAGGTTCTCAACAGGGGTCGCAACGACCTTGCCGGACGGAATCTCAGAGGACAGGAACAGACGGGAATATCCGAGGAAATTCTCGATGTAGTTCATGCCGAACAGAGTCTGTACGGTAATGTCAGCCGCACCGAGGTACGCATAAGCATCGAGGATGTTGCAGAAACCAACGATTTCGCTGATTCCCTTCTTCATCTTCTTCCACTTATTCCTGACTTCGCCCTGCGCTTTGGCAAGAGCCGCCTGAAACGTTCCCGCCGCCCGGATAAGCGAACCATCCTGAAGGTAGTCATAAAAAGCATCAAGGATTTCGCCCTGCAGTTCATACAGGAACTGGTCATCCGTCAGCTGAACCGCCGCATCATAACCATGATCTGCGATAGCTTCGGCAGAAACGCCCTTCTTGTACTTATGCATGACAATCGGAGCGTAATCCTTCTCAAGGACTCTCGCCTGAGAATACGGAATCGCCTGTCCTTCACCGATTGCGCCGTTCTGAAGCGTAACCTCCGCATACTTAGACTTCAGGACAGTTCCCGGAACCTTCGGGATCAGACGGGAAATACCCATCACATCACGCAGTTCCTCCCAGTTTCTCGCAAAACGGGAAACAAAATCAACTTCTCTTGCCGCTACGATATCGGCGGTTGCAGTAAGGTTATTAGCACCCATGAATATCTCCTTTCACCGATCAGTTCGATGACGGAAGTCCAAACAGTGACGGATTGTCGAGGATAGCCTGTTGCCTTTCCTTCGCATCCTTGATCTTGAGAATTTCGGCTTTGGTCTTTCCTGTGCCGCCACCACCATTTCCGCCCGGAGGATTATGCGTTTCCGCACCCTTCGCCCCTTCGGTCTGGATGTAGTCACCCCAATCCTCTTTGATGGACTTGCGGAGTGCCGCCGCCTCTTTGATCTTTCCGTCATCGTCCAGATCGACCTTGCCGACACCCATCCATTTGAGCACCTGCGCTACTCCCTTGTCAGACATCTTCATGTCCGCAAGCAGTTCCTTCAGAGCCTTTTCCTTCGTGGCTTTGGTTTCCTTCTCAACCTGCTCAGCTTTGTACTTCTCGAACTCTTCTTTCAGTTTGTCGTAGTCTTTGCCTTCACGATTCTTTGCGTCAGCTTCGACCTTCTTCTTCAGATCGTCCAACTCCTTCTGGACGGTAGCTAACTCGCTCGTCTTTTCAGCCGTTGCCGATTTCGCATCCTCGATCTCTGCTTTGTACTTGTCCCGGTCAGCCTTGATCGCCTCAAGGGATTCGCTGTGAGCATTGATGATTTCGTCAATCTTGTCAGCTTCAATTCCGAGTGCCGCAAGCCACTTTCTCGTCATTGCCATTAACAGACCTCCTATTCTTCGGTTGCCATTACCTCGGCAAATAGTCTCTGAGTCGTTTATACTTCAAATTGGGGTTGCTGTCAAACAATGTATCTCCGTCTTGTGGTATCGTGTCCCGTATTTCCTCCAAAATACCCCTTATTCGCCTTTTGGACGTTTCGGGTGAGTATTTTATTAGCCAATGGATTGAAACGCCTTAAAACGAAAAATAGGACGTGTAGCGGATATGATATGCCCTGAGTGTGATTCCCGATTCAATTTGATCATGAGATGTGCTATTCGAATTGCAGATTTTCCTCGCACGCACGTGCGCACGTTATTCTTTTACTCCCCTTTTACTCTCCTTATACTCTCCTAAGGTTTTTCTTTTTCATATCCTATGGTTTCCAAAATAAAAAACCTATGGTTATGAAAATAAAAAACCTATGGTTTTCAGTTTTTGAAACCATAGGTTTACACGATTATTAAGCTGTGGTTATTGCCTCTTTCGGTATATCTCAAACAGCCGCCGCCACTCCTCCTTTGCCTTGAAGAAATCCGCTCCGTGATGTTGTAGCTTCAATAGCTTCCGTTCCAGTTTCAGGAACTTCTCTTTGCTGTCCGGCATCGCAAGTATCGTTTCATACCTCATATCCGCCCCCCCTGCACCTCCTAATATTTGTTTTAAGCGACTTAACGGTTCTCAACGGAAGTTTCACCGCCTCACCTCACAAAGCCGCTTAAAACGGATTTTAGGGAGTCTCTGCGCCATTCACAGTTTCGCCGGGTAAACCTCAACAGCCGTCTTCAGGCTTTCCGACTTAATGAACCGCCCGTCATCCTCTACCCACTTGTAGAACTCATCGAACACGATCAGGAACTGCTCTGCCTTGTATCCCTAATCGACAGCCGTCCGGTTCGCTACATCAATCGCATATCTCGCTCCCTCAAGGGAATCATCCTGTGTATAGTGCGACATACATAAGCCGCCATTCCCATCAAGCCTCATCACCTCGTATCCATCGCTCTCTATCCGTTTCATGCTACCTCCTTTCTCCGGGAGTCTGCCGCTCCCGGTCGGCTTTGTGTTTAGATCATCTTATCGAATATGACTTCGCCTGATTCCGTGTCCATGACCCTTAATCCGATCATCACGCAATATCCAGATTCTCTTTCTTTCCTGCGCCGCTCGATGGTCTCTTCAAAGTCCTTGATCATTTCCTGCGCATCTTCCGGTGTCTTCTTACCGCCGTATTCCCACTTGACTCCGGTCTTGCTTGCTTTCGTGTTCACCGGATATCCCCGATTGATTTTGTACTTCTTCATCTTTGCCCCTCCTTTGTTTCAGGATCGGAAGCACCCGTCTACGGCTCTTTAATCCACTTCGTCGGCCTGCCTCTTGGAGAATACAGCGCATATTCTCAACTCGTGTGCCTTAACCCCACTTCGCCCAATCGGTGCTTTTCAACTCGATTGCTTGTGCTTTGTGTCCGTGTCCCCGGTTCTTTCTTCGGGGTGCTTTCCTTTCCTTCTGACATTATTCTATACCAACATTGATACATTGTCAATAGTTTTTTTGAAATTGCATCAAAAAAAATAACCACAGGCTCCAAAACGGATAACCTGTGGTTATTTGAGGAGAATATCAGTTGCCGAATCCCTTCAGGGCATCTTCGACAAGGCGTTTGTATTCGTCTTTGTGATCCATTATAGCAGGTTTGAGGAAAGGTCTTGGCGTTCCACCTGAGTCTCCGTACTCAACGTACCCGGCATACTCAACATTCGTCCCTACATACACCGCCTTTTCATCATCCGGCGCAGTTCCGCTATACGATCCCGTTTTCTTCTTGACCGTTTTTCCTGTCCGCTTGCTCGTTCCGTTTGATTCATACGAAGACATAGCCGCCTCTTTCCCATGCAGGGCGTATGTTATGCTGTTTCTCAGCAAGCCTGTATCAACAGGACAGTTCGCCGCCGCATAATCCGAAGCCGCCATTCCGACAGCCTCAAGCGCACGATCAATCGCCTCGTCAAGTTCGCCAAGAACCTTGTCGGTATTATCAACCTCGATGCGCAGGGAAAAGTTCTCTTCGCTCATATTAAAACTATCTCCTTTGCCCTCTGTTACCTTTCCCGGTATTTCCTGACATATCTTCCACGGATAGCCGCCGCTTTCCGTTCTGGCAGATTTATCGGATTACTCGTACTCTTTCTTTCTGCCTTCCATTCTTCGTATGTCATCTCGCCAAGATTTGCATCATGACGTAGGCTTGTGTCTGACAGATCAATCTCATGACCTTCTATTGCGCTGTTTAAACGGCATCGGCAATTACAGATGTTCGCCGGGTCAGCGTCAGGATCGCCCGGACACATTATCTTACCAAATTCATTCACGAACGGTTCTTCTATGTCAACGATCACTCCGTCAAGATCCCTGTGCCAGTGCCTTGTACGGCTGTCCAGTGTCGCCATCCATTGCTTTCTGACCGGGATGCCCATGCTCTTTGCTCTTGCTTGAGCATCCATCCTTCCGGCGTTCTGTACGCCTGTGATCATCGTCCGGGCGTTTCGGATCGCCGCACCATGCTCACCGCCTGTCACCTTCTCAAGACGTTTCGTCAAGTCAGGGATAGACTCTCCTTGAAGAATCCCCTGCGTGATGACAGATTGAACCCTCTGCCTATTCCATTGCTTCAGCTTACCTTCTTTGATCTGCTGTGAGATCTTCTTTCCCGGTTCGTGGTACAGTTTTGGGTTCTCACGGTACATACGCTCGACAGCCTGACGGTTGTATAGCGTATATGACGTATCAAGCTGTGACTTCCGCTCTATGTCATAAGTGGCATAGTTGTGGTTCAGCGCATATACCTCCGGGCGGTACTCGTTGGCGATGCTCCGGGCTATTTTGGCTGTGTTGGCATAGTCTTCGGCAAGCGTATCCTTCATCTCCTGCCAACGCTTGCCCATCATGATCTGACCAGTTCGCCATTCCCTGTACTGGTCTTTTGTCTTCTTGCCTTCCTTTACCCACTGCCGCCACATCTCGTCTTTTTTCTCAAAGCGTTTGAGGTAGTCATCCAGTTTGGCGGCTACCTCTTTATGCGCTGTCTGATATTCCTTCGATATCCTGCGCTCGACCTGTTCTATGATCTGATCCGTTTCCTTGTGCGCAATATCAACTTCAAGCGGTTTCCTCGCCATTCAGGTTCACCCCTTCATTCGGCTGTTCAAGGTCGGGTTCCGTTTCCTCCGGCTCAACGCTGA